>Ga0315284_10001014_pt1 | contig 39210 bp, 63 predicted proteins | sample YL17G09_16_MG_FD_203696 | JGI IMG/M metagenome (GOLD analysis project Ga0315284, IMG submission 203696) | Sediment microbial communities from Yellowstone Lake, YNP, Wyoming, USA - YL17G09_16 | ecosystem: Environmental > Aquatic > Freshwater > Lake > Sediment | place: USA: Wyoming | collected...
AAGTAATGGCTGGAATTGAAAAGCGCATTAACAACCTAGAAGCCGAGAACAAAAAGCTCTTAGATACTTTGGAGCGGTATAGAGCGGCTTTGCAAATGATTGCGGCAGAATATCCAGGTGGTCCTGCAATCGGCCCACAGGGTAAAGTGGCAGTATCTTTGGCGCGGGAAGCCCTGGGGGATGAATGAATTTCCATGAGGGCCATCTCACAGCCTGTTTCTTTCTTGGGTTCTTTGTTGGCGTAGTGTTTATGGCTATGGCTAAACGGTAATATACCAATGGTTGGTATTTTTATAATGTATAGTATTCGTACTAGCACCAAAATGTTCAAATGCTAATAGTCTTGAAAAGAGCTATTACGACGAGCACCTTATATTCAGTTGTATGTATAATTATGCAGATTGTCGCTTAATACTCTCAATCTACATATTTAATTGTAAAGCTATCTATTATAAAAAAGCCCCATCCTATGGGTAAAGCCATAGAATAAGGCCGTTTATGTATGGGTAAAACCTATTATTAACTTCGGATGATTAGGCTCCGTCTAAGGTAGCGCTTTCCTCTGAGTGATAAATAATTTTTGTGGAAATTCCTATAGTCCCGGCAGTTCTAGTTATCTGCAAAACAATATCCCCAATTCCAGGAATTACCGTTGCCAACCCCAAAGGTGATCCAAGAGCAGTATCATTCTGGAAAAGAGTATTTGCAGTGTCTTTATCGTTTGAAACAATTCTTTGCATAACTCCACCAACCGCGCCACACTTAACCTGTGATGGGGTAAATGGTTCAAATATTGTAATTTTGTTAGGATCAGCGTTAGCAAAGTTAGAGCTTAAAAACCAAGTAACAGCAGCATCCGTGGCGTTTATGCTCGTCACAACTCCAATTTTTACGTTCCCTGTGGCTGAACTGCTTTTATCAATTTCTAACTTAATAAGAGAAATATCTATTCTTCCAGTAAGGGAATGCTGGAAATGTCCTGTGGACCCATAGCCGCCGCCGTCCGATAGGTCTATTAAAACATAGCCAGTGTTTGCGACTACTCCCGTTACGTTCATAGCTACAGTAATGTTATTTTCACGCTCGGAATCAGTAACTACTAATTCACCGGAAGCACTGACTTTAACTTCATAATAGTCAGTGTCATTCTCCCTAGCCAAAGGCTGTCCTAGAAGTCTACTTGCCTGTCTAATAATCCCTACCATTTTTTCACTTTACCTTCACGAAAAACCCGTGTCTAGTTTTCTAATAAATGGAGGAGGAAGTTCGGCTTCTTCGTCAATATCTATATAAGCCCCATCATGATCTTCCATTACGTCTATCCCATAGGCTCCGCAATCAAAGGGTTCCCAATCATGGAAAGAGTCCTCTACGGGAATTAGATCGAGGATAAAGTCCTCAAACTGCCGTATTATCTCATTTGTTTTTTTGTCAACCGGAAGGACTAACTCGATGCACAGTTTAATAGCTTTCCTTCTCATATAAACAGTTTAACTAATACAAAAACACAATGTAGCTAAAATAAATTAATTACGTCATTAAATTTGCTTATTCTTTAAAAGTCCGTGAAACTTAATCTGCTGGACATCGTTGTCTCTTTTGGAGGCCAATGGGAAAAAAAGAAATAGTCCTCGCAATCCCCGATTTACATGCTCCCTATCATAACGCTCGAGCGATCCCCTTTATTCAGTACTGCATCAAACAGTTCAACCCTACAAAAATAGTATGCCTGGGAGATGAAGTAGACCAGCACGGCCTATCTACCTTCCCCAAGGAAACTGCCCTTTATAGCCCCGGCCACGAATATGAGGCGGCCATGGAGTTTATGCAAAAACTCTATAAAGTCATTCCAGAGGCTCAAGTGTGTGAATCAAACCATACGGCCAGACCCTATCGTATCGCTAAGGCGGCCGGCCTTCCTTCAGTGTATCTAAAAGCCTATAAAGAAATAATGCAGAGCCCCCCAGGATGGTCCTGGCACGACAGAATCGAAATAGACGGCGTTGTATATGAACATGGTGAAAATTGTGGCTCTGGGCGTAATGCAGCCTTTACAGCAGCCTTCCAAAATCGGAAAAGTACTGTAATAGGCCATATTCACAGTTTTGGCGGGGTCCAATACTCCGCAAACCACTATAACCAGATATTCTGGGCTAATGCAGGGTGTCTTATAGACCCAGAATCCCTGGCTTTTGCTTATGGAAATAAATACAGAAATAAAAGCACCTTAGGAGCCGTTGTTGTTGATTCGGGCAGGGGAGCCCATTTTGTGAGGTTAGACTTTTGAGTATAGGCAAACACGACGTTAATCGACGGATTGTAATTACCTTTTGGGATCATTGCATAACCAACGACCGTAAACGCAAGAAAAAACCAATCCTTTGTGAAGTCTCTGGACGCATCTTAGACGTTACCGGCTTAAAAATAACTATCGCGACTTGGAATATTGTAGGTGAGGATAAACCCACTCAACTTAAAAACGCGGAGCGATTTGAGGTAGTAAGAAGCTGCATCATTAAATACGGATGGGCCGAAGTGCTGAAATGGAATGACGACTAATGCGGTTTTTGTTCTTTCTTCCACAGATCAGCATCAGACCTATAAATAGGCTTAAGCCTTTCCTCTTTAAAGCTTTTCACTTTTTCAAGTAGCTTTCTCGGTCTTTTAACGGGCGTTCGTTTAAGGGCCTTTAACGACCCAAACTTATATCCTGCAAAGAAAAAGATGCACCCAGCGAGTAAAATTAAAATTACCATTTTTGACCCTTCCACTCTTCATAGGTAATAGAAAATAGATGAGCATCTACAAATTTTCCATCCTTGAAATAGAATTCTCTACGGGTTCCGTCCTGCTGCATCCCAAGCTTCAGGAATAATCCTATCGCTGGATTGCCATCAAAGGATTCCCCCCAAATAGAATTAAGGTTTTGATTCATAAAACCATGTGTAAATAGTGTTTTTAGGGCCATTCTGGCAAAGCCATATCGTTGATGGGCCGGTGCTATGTATAAAGAAAATTCAGCGTGTTGACAGAGCCTATCAATTGAAGTAAAGCCGCAAACCCCAACAATTCCAGCATCTTTATCATGTACGGAATACATTTTTATAGTTTGGTCCTGGTCCTGATCTCTGAACCATTTATCTTGCTCCTGGTCGGAAATTAAATCAGACTGCCTGCACCAGCGCATAATAGATGGGTCGTTACGCCACTGCCTAATCGCTTCTCTGTATTTAGTGTCTAGAGGAAGAAGTCCACAGCCAAAATTATAATCAATCAAAAGCAGCAATCTTTCTAATTGCTTTGGCAATATCAAAAACAGACGTAGCTTCTCCATCGGCAATGCCAAAGTTTTCTTTTGTGTATGCCTTATAAAGCTCAAGTTTATTTTTTAGGTCAACTTCAACTTCATGAATAGCCTTTACAGCATCCGATTGTTGTAGATCTTGGCGCAAAGCTTTTAACTTAGCCTCTACTCCAACTATTTCAGCTTGTAACTCAGTTACCTTTGTTAATACATTTTCAAAACTCATTTTGTACTCCTTATTTGTTGAGCGAATGGACTTTTTGGTAGCTCTCCTTCGAGCTTAATTTTACCTATTTTTAATATTAAAGAAATATCTTTTAAAGTGTCAAATATTGAGTTCATTTTTTCCATAAGAGGAAATGAATAAAACCACGACGCACCAAACAATAGACCGGCCTTACATGCTTCTTGCATGAATAGCCCTTTCTTTAAATCATCTCCAACCAGTAATCCCCTGGTTGGATAGCCCACTATCTTTACTCCAAGATCCATTTCGTTGAATCTTCTCATGAATTCCATGCCTGAATTCCATAGATCTTGTATTTTAAACTTTGTCTGCAAAAGACTAATTGTTTTAGTGGCGGCACAGATACTGATACGTTCACCGGCAAAGGAGGAACTAACGAAATATTCTCCGCACTCCATTATTTCTTTGAGTCCACCAACAATAGAAATTGGCATCCCACCACCGAGAGCCTTGCCCATAATAATTAAATCTGGATTAGTTCCGCACCAACCGGCAACAGAGTAAGATGGAAACCTAAGACCAGTTATAGTTTCATCAAAAATAAGAACCGTCTTATTGCGAGTACAGGTATCTCTGAGCCTCTTAAGCCACCTTATTCTATCCATTGAATAATCCGTGATGACCGGCTCTATAATTACAGCAGATACCGTGTCGTCTATATCTTCAATATCTGTAAACGCTCTTATATTAAATGAATTTACAACACCCAGAGCAGGCGGCATTTGGGAAATGAACTCATCGTGCCATCCAGAATATCCCTGCCTCAGTATTGTTTTCCTTCCATTATAGGCCCTGGCAATCCTTACGGCAGCGGTGCAGCCTTCCGAGCCTGTCTTTAGAAGTTTTATCCTCTCAACAAACGGAACTATTTCTTTGAATTTTTCAGCCAGAACTATTTCATCGACTGAAGAAAGAGAGAGAGTAGCTCCTTTTTTGTATGCACTATATACCGCAGAAGCAATATCTGGATTTCCATAACCAAGAAGATTCGTCCCAAGACCTGCGACAAAATCAAGGTATTTATTTCCAGCAGTATCTAGAAGAGTCGCCCCATCAGCAGAGAGTAGGTGCGTAGGATAAACTCCTTTTACAAAACTCTCTGGTCTTTTAGAATTAGTCAAAGATCCCATAGCAATTGATTGCCGGGCCCTTTTATCGGTTTCAAAGTCCATTACTCTAGAAACGGTGCGTAGCTTGGATTCCACTTATTTCCCTCGACAGTCTAAGAGCCTCTAAAACCCTACTTTTTTGTTTTCTAACATTTTCCAAATCTTCTTCTGTGTCTACTGAAAGCTTCAAAGAAGAAAGATCCAAGTATCCCACAATATGAGCAGAGCTAAAATTCTTTGGGCAATCCTTAGATCGTACAAAGGTTGTGACATGCTCTCTATCTGAGGATGTCCATGCATGTTCGTTTATGTATTTTAATAACCTTGCACTCATGATTTCGCAGTCCATGCCATCAAAGGAAAGACGCAATCTTTCATCAACATTTGAAACGTAATCAAATCTATTTATCATAGCTACGTTCAGAGCTTTCGTTATTACAGGTGCCGGGATAAGTGGACAGTCACCAGTTATTCTAATCACATAATCAGCACCAGAGACATCAAGGAGGCTTTTATATCTTGAGAGTACGTCGAATTCAGAGCCTTCGATTATTTGGGCTTTTTTATTAAAAGCAGGCTCGTCTTTAATTTTGTCACCAGCAGGAATCAGCAGATAAACATTAGCGTTAATATGCCTAGAAGTATTAGGCCGAGATATATAACCTGCAGATTCCCTAGCCGCATCAATTACCCACTCTAACATTGGTTTACCACAGATGTCGGCGAAAACCTTATTTGGAAACCTGACCGATGTAGATCTAGCCTGAATTCCTATTGCTACTTTTGTCAGCTTTTGTAAATTCGTGGACTCGTTGGTGGACTGCATACAGCTCCTTTAGGCTTTGTTTTTCGCCATTTAACCATCTTTGGATATTCCAGACATAAGCCTGATCCATGTCTTTACTGTTAAGGGTCTGTCCATTTATACAGCAGTCCCAAACAGGACTTTTATTTTCCAAACGGACGCTTCCCTCGGCCAAGGCTATGATTTGGAGGCAATCCCAATAAAGGCCATCCTTTCCGCTTCTAAAATAGTCATACCAGCTAGGGCCAATAGCCTGGTCATTAAGCAGTTCTCGATACTGCATAACCATAGACAGCGGAGTAAAGTTTTCTTTGTATTTTAATAGAACCCTAGCGAGAGTGTCGAGGTTCTTACAAATAGGCTTTTCACACAAAACAGGTAATTGTAATTCTGCTAGTAGCATTAGGTGTTTTTCGTGAGAGTCTGTCGGAGTACAGATTATTATTCCAGAACACTTTTTTGCAGCATTTACAATCGCTGTATTTGTTATGGGTCCATTTAGAGAGTCGAGTCCAAGCCACTCTATTTTAAGAGAATCTAGAATTGCACAATATCTAGTTCCCATAGATCCCCTATGGCCCAAGATAAGAATCATGTGCAGTATGGCCTTAGAATCTCTATAAGTTCTTTACTAGTAAACTGAGGAGCATTTTTTGAATTTAGATCAGCACTTATTGACTCATGGATCTTCTCACCAGGCCGTAACCATGTCTCCGTTAGAGTGGGGGTTTTATTGTAAATATTTCCAATGGCACGAATAATGCCAGTTACCTTTGCAGCCTTCATTTCTGGGATATAAACTCTTGAACTAGAAAAGGGGACTGATAGCATAAATTCAACAGCATTTTCTATTGTTATCCAAAACCTAGTCATTTGCATATCGGTGATATTTACTGGACGATGATTTTTAATTTGCTCAATAAAGTAATGAAGAGCAGACCCGCGGCTACCAAGTACATTACCCCAGCGAAAAACAATAAAACCATTATTGAGCATAATCTTTTCAGAAATTCCCTTGCACATTCCATAGACGTTTATTGGGTTGACCGCTTTATCGGTAGATGAAAATAAAACATTTTTTATACCCAATTCTTTAGCAACAGAGCAGACATTGATAGTACCAAGGATATTGGTCTTTACGGACTCCTCGGGATTTTGTTCCATTATCTCAATATGCTTTAGTGCTGCAACATGATAAACCAAAAGTACCCCAACAAGCGCAGAGCGCAGAGAGTCCCTATCTCTTATGTCTCCAATGACACATTTTATACTTGGAAACCTATTGGCCAGCTCTTTTTGCTTTAATTCGCATCTAGAAAATGCGATTATTTCTGCTTTTGGGTAATTGATTAAAAGTTGTCTTATTAGCTCTGCGCCTAGAGTCCCGGTAGCACCAAGTACGGCAATTTTCATTCTCTAGCCTTGTAAATCATCAATCCAGCAGGATCTATAACTGTAATTTTAACAATTGATCCTCCCCTGGTTAAATCATGGAGAAGCTGATTTGCGTCTGTAGAGAGTGATTTTTTGGGCTTTTTCTTATTGAAATATTGATTAATGTTAAGCGCCAGTGAGAAGGCTAAAAGAAATACTACAATCATTTAAAAACTCCTAATTTAAGTTAGTGAAATGATATTTTAAATATTGCTTTTAATCAAGGCTTAGGTTTTTTTTCTGGCAGCAGAGCGTCCAGAATCTTTTTTAGGTCCTCGTCTTTAAAAGCAATCATTCTAGGAGAACTCTCATTACAAAAAGATAGGAATTGAAAAGTGCCGTCATCTAGTCTACGGAAAAAACCATAGTCTTTTAGTACTGGCTCTCTATCGCATATTTCAGCGGGAATTGGGCCATTGTTTAGCCAAGATGCGGCGTCTACTTCTTTGCGCGTGACACAGCCGCTAGCCGCTAACAACAGAGCTAGAAACAACGCCGACAATGCTGGAGCGAATCTCTGAGCCCGGTAAATCGACAGGTTTTCCTGCATGGTCACTCCTTAGGGCTTTTTCAATGTCCCTTTGATCTTTTAATTCAATTGCTTTTCGAAGTGCTGCAAGATTCTCAGCCTTCATTTCGTCTATTCCAGAATTGAAATAGTAAAGAGCCAATTGCTCGAACCAGCGCGCGACTACTGGAATTGCTTTTAACAACGCAGTAATCGCGGCTAGTATCGTCACTTAAGCTAGCTCTACTTTGCCTTTAGAAATCAAACGCAACAGAACGTTAACCGCAGTAATGGCATAAACCAAGTACTCGGGGTTCTTCATGCTCTCGGGCAGAAAAGGAACAAGTGCCGCTGCTAGTAAATTGCTCCAAAATGTCTTCGACTTTAAAATGCTTTTAGCTTCCATAATACCCTCCTAAGGTAGAAAAATGATGTTACCAGACTTTGGCGCTCTAATAGTTAGATGCACCCACCTTTTTAGCTTATTTGCCGCAGCATGTGTTTTTTGAAGCGATTCCATGTATAAACCAAGGTCCTTTAAAGATTCCACATTAGACTGACACCATAGGCCTAACTTCTTGTCAGGATCAGATATATCAATAGCCTGAGCCGTCATGTGTGACGAGTTAGCCGCTCCGCCTATTGCAAAATTATGTGCCTGAGTCCTCCATCCAGATGTAATCTCAAACTCATCAATATCGGCCATAGAAAGAACTGTAGAAACTTTTGCTATTAGTTTTTTAGCGTCACTCTCTAGCGTCTTTTCATTAGGTAGTTTATGCCACAAAATCAAAAACTCAGGATGTTTTTTATCGCTAGTTATATAGCGGGTTAAATCTAGAATCATTCTCTCTCTAGGCCTAATCGCCCCTCAATTCTTGCAAGGGATTCGGACAATTCGCCAAGTTTCTCTACAATTTTGCAATCAAGAGCGTCATGTTTTATTTGTAGAGCATCAATTTGTTTTTGACTAATATCTGCCTTTTGATCTATGGAATTCACTTTACCCTCCAGCCTGACTAACCAAATTATCAGCCCAACCGTGGCCCCAATTATTGTCATAATCTCGTCAATCGACATTTTTACCGCCACTAGTTAATTGTACCGCGCAATGGGAGTACATTGAATAGACTGCACAATTTTCATCCCACCTAGCTAAGTCAAAATGCTGCGGCCAATTTACATTTTGAGATAAAAGCCATTGTAGTGCATTAGCTTTTTCTTTATCCGTTAACACTCCGCAATCGGCAGCCATTCCAGCCACAAAAGGTTGAATCCCTTGCTTTGGTTGGCAGGTAACGGCGACCCATCGAAGACCGTTTTCCATATTATGGCCACATTTATGGAGTACATATAGGCTCATCTGGCAGGTATGACCAACATAGGGATAAGTGCGTCCTTTAAACGGAAGCCACGGAAAACGCTCCCAAAACCAACCAAAGGACATGATTCGATAAAAATGGTAACGAAATTTCCACTTCCCGCCTAGTTCTTTAGCGGCCAGGGCCAGTAGACCAGCAGTCGCGAGATACCCCTGCCCAGCATTAGGCCCGGATACTTTCTTGTTGCCTAAAAAAGCAACACCGCCATTAGCCGCTCTAGAGCTTAGGTTTCCGAGCTTGTCTCTTAATCCGAATACATTTCCCCAATGATGACTAGCTAGGCTCTCTACAAGATGTTTTTCCTTTAATCCACAGACAACATAGAAATATGTCCATGCTGAGATTAAATCCCTAGAAGGTGGGAGTCCAAATCCCCAGGGTACTTTTCTAAACAAAGATCCTTTAGGGGTTAAAGCTAGAGCGGCCATTTTAGGCGCATCTTTTGGATGAAAGAAACCATGTCCTATCTGGCACATTAGGTTGTGGGTATCTTTTGAGTCTGAGAAAATCTCAGTCCTTAAATCATCCTTAGGACCTTTTCCGATTAACTCGTTGAAGTTCATTCGAGCTAATGGGATTCGATAGCTACCCCATTTGCGTAAAAATAAATAATACCAAGGTAAAAAACCAGCGGCCAATAAAACGACTAGACCGTCAAACAGTCTGGCTATGGTTAAATACCATAACCAGCGCACTTAGTTCCCAACTTTTGCAATTGTGAACATACATGTATCGGTCGTTGTCTGCACACTACCAGTTGTGTGCGGTCTAACCACATCTCCGGCTACGAGATTCCCAGTCCAACAACAAACTACTTCAATAGTCGCCCCACCAGACCCTGCAATCGACCTTCGTCCGTTAGCATAGGTAACAGTCCCGATATTAGTTGTTAAGGTTCCTGAATTTACCGATAGTCCAATAGTAGTTCCGGCATCAGTTCTAACATCAGTATAAGTTATTGCGAAAATACCATTTTCATTAACCGTGAAAACCGAACCTAAAACCGATGTGTCAGCAGAGGTCGTGTAAGTAATAGCATTTCCAACACTCTTCCTTACGTTTGTAAGTCTTCGGATTTTCGTGCTACCAGAACCGTGACCGTTGCCAGTATCAACAATTATTTCGCTTCTCGGCATCGCAGTGCTGAATGGAGCAAGTGAAATTTCATCTGGCGCTTCGTCCCACGTTCCTGCTGTTGTTAGTGTGAATTTCAAACGTCCAAGTAATCTAGCCGCAACACCAGCACGAGCCGTTGTGGAATATAGAAGAATTCCTGAGTCATCGCCGCCGCCCCCAGCAAGAACAGTAGTTGTTAAAACAGACGACTCGTCGAAATATGAATTACCAGAAAGAGCCAACTCAATTGTGCTAGCGTTATCAATTGCATAAACATAAACATATTGAGCAAGGCTTCCACTAGCTAATCCCAAGGTTGAGCCAGAAGAGATCGTTATATTCAACGCTCCTGTTACGGTGCGAGTGTTGTATGTGCCCGTTGCAGCAGTAGAACTTCTAGTCCCAATAAAGATTGGAGTTGTTGCGGTAGCATCAGCCGCTGCTTTTGTTTTCAGGGCTACCGTTAATGCATTGGCAGATACAGACGCAGATATTGTTAGATTCTCAAGCTGAGAAGACGAAGATATGCTTCTAAAAATCAAAGTACCTGTTGCATCGTTAGATACTAAAGCATCATGAGCCGCCGAAACAGCAAGAGGAAGAGTCATTGTGTAACTAGAGCTAGTGACCCCGCCAAGAATTCTTGCAGTGTTTGAGTTAGAAGCATTACCGAAATATACGCTTAGAGGAGCAAGTGTCGCCGCTCCGATGTTGTAGAGCCCCGTAGTTTTATAGGCGATAGTTGATGCAACACTAGCCGTAATTGTCAAATCATCAGCACTTGCATTTCCTATGATAACGTTTCCGTTTAAAGTAGCCGTTCCAGCACAGGTTAGTGCTGAAATGGAAAAGTCCTTGGTTCCGTCGGAAGTTCCGTTAATAATATCTGTAAAGTTTGTGTTTACTTGTGAAGCATCAGCAGCCGTTCCATTGCTGAATGTATTTGTTACTGTAATGTTAGCCACTTTATTTATTCCTTCTTTGGTTGTTCATATTATTCCCGGCCCGTATCAAATTCAAAAGATTTGCCTTGGGGCGTGATTTAATTGCTTGCTCAACGCGTTGAGCGCCTTCGGATGGCGGAGGCATAAGCATTTTACCTTGTTGAATATCGGAAAGGGGTATTCCTTCCGGGCTAACGGCGCGTCTTTTAAGATTATCTAGTAACATTTGCTGCTCTGATCTTTGGGCGGACTCAGAAATAAAGTTTTTAGTTCCTTTTAAAACCTCAGTCTGACTCGGGTTTATATGAATAGTCCCATGTGAGATACCTAGCTCAGCCATATCCTTCATTTTCTGAATTTCCTCAGGGGTGTAAAGTATCTTAAGCTTTCCGGCTATGTTTGGATCGGTGAGTTTTTTAGCAAAGCCTTCAAACGAAATTGTTTTATTGGGTCCTGACGTATCCCTAATAGCGTTAAAAATGTCCCTAGATAAAAGGGTCTTCATGTTTTGCAATCCTTCTGGATTGTTTTTAGCCATGAAATTTCTGTATTTAGTTATTTCTTGAGACCCGCCAGATTTAACAAGTCGTTTAAAGATCTTTTCTGGGTCAGATCCGGACGAAAGAGTATTTGCAAAATCATCTCCTGATTTATACCATTCATGCCAGAGTTTATTATTTTGCTCTATGTTCTTTGCAATCTCAGGACCAAGAATAGACGCAGTGTTACCGTCGTAAACTTTTGCTAAATCAAAATAAGCGTCTTTTAAAATTGATTTAATAGCAGGATCGGTTCTTCTCGACTCAAAAGCCATTCGTCCAATTTGTTGCAAGGTTCTATGAACGTCTTCTGCTTTTTGAGTTTTAGACAACCCTTCATAAGCTCTAGCAATCAATATCGATGCAGTATCGGCCTGTTTAATAACAGCCTCTTCGACATTATAGTTTGGAATGTCAGATAATTTTTTTGCGTTTGATTCTAATGCAGACAGAGCCTCAGAATGAGCCGCATCACTCAACAAAAAGTCTGGTTGTTGTTTGTAAACCATTCCTCTATCGTAATCGATACTCTTTCTTAAAGCGTCTTGGGCTTTTTCAAAGTCAGATGACAGAGTTTGCCCAGCCGATACATAGTCGTTAACATGTGAGACTCTACCAGCGGAATATTTATTTAGACTTTCATTTATGCCATTAACAATCTTATCTTTTAGAGCGTAGTGAGCGGCCCGGTCTAAATCACCGCCAGGACCTTCTGCTAAGGATCTTGTTAAACGTCCTACCGTGGTATCACGTCCAAATTTTAAAGTATTTGAAGCGCCAACTTCGTTAGCTGGAATTCCCATTTCTTCCGCAATTTTTGTCATGCGTTCAAAGTTGCTGGCAATCTTTGGGCTAGTTTTTTCAGCAAGTCCTGTAATGATTCTCCCAGTAGCTCTACCAGCGGAACCAAGTACGTTTTCAGATCGAACGCCTTCAAGAGTTTTACCAGCGCCTTTAATTAAAGATCCAAGCCCACCACCAACAACGTCAGTAGCGGCAGAAATCCCCTTACCGGCAATTGATGCGGTCGTTCCTGCGATTTTAAAAAGCGAGTCCATTGCCCATAACGGGTCCATTGCAACTTCTGCAAGTCCCCCTGCTACTTGTTGAGCTCCCTCGCCAGTTCCTGCCAGTGCCTTTAATAATGTAGGATTTTTATCAATCTCACCTTTGTAATTTGGATTAACGCCAACAACTGGCAATTTAATCATGTCCAATACTTTTTTACCGCTTGTTGCTGGCTTCGATGCATTTTCTTTATATAAATGTGAAGCTTGTTCTCCGACATCGGAAGCAGATATGTCTGGCGATAAAGCAGCGCCGATAGCAGTCCTAGCTACTCTCGCTGAATAATTAAGAGGCTCTGAAACAGTATTTACTGCCCCACCGATTCTTTCCATTAAACCGCGAGGCTTTTCTGATTCTTTCAATTTAATGGCAGCGTCTATATCTTCCAACGAATACTCTGGGCTAGACTGAGACTCTTTTAGCTTTATGGCCGCATCAATCTCTTCCAGTGTGTAATCAGACATTATCTTCTAGCCTTTACTGCGTTTTCTCTCATGAGCTTTAACTCGTCCATAGATTTTGACTCCGCAATCGTTTTAATTTTATCATTAACCTTTGGAGACGGTTTGCTTTGCACCAACTGTTGCAATCCGCCCCCTCTAGTTCTCATCCCAACATTCTTAGAAAAATCTGCATTAGCCCCTTCTTTCAGGGATTTCATTCTGGCCATAATATCGTCAGCGCCAGCCGTATAGGAATACCCAAGAGGGTTTTCGGGAATGATTCTGTTGATTAATTTTGTATCTGAATCAGACAATACACCAAGTTTTGCCATTGATTTATAATCGACCAGAGCCTCAGATGCTAATTGTTTACCTAAAGCCGTATCTGTTGGGCTCCACATTGTTCCGCCGCCGTTTTTTTCTCTGAGAGCAATCATGGCGTCCATTTTTCTATCAAAAGAGTTTTTTACTTCTACTGCGTCTTTTAATTTTTTAGCGTCGTCTGCGTTTCTAGCAGTTCCAATCCCTGGAACGTCGAGAGCCCCGCGATCTTCGGCTAACTTTGCGTCTTGTGCCCTACGGTCCAAGGCTAATTTGCCCCTCTCGTATTCAGACATTGTATCGCCCTTATTTAGCTTGTTTATCTGGGCTTGTTTAAATTCTTTATCCAATTTTGCTGGATTATTTGAAATATCTTGAACATCACCAATGCCTTTTATAATTCCATTTGCAATTTGAACACCAGCTAGGATTTTATCCATTGCGCTGCTTTTTGGTTGTGCGGAAGTTAGGAACGCTTGCTGAATAGCCATTACATTCTCCTTTTCATAGCCGAACCGTATTGAGGAGGAGATCCAGCAGGATCATTCCCGCCTTCAGGCTCACCGCCATGCAAAATAGAAGCAGCAGACATAATAGGTTGAAGATATTGCACACGTTCAGGTTCTGGAAGATCATAAGTAGCCATCGCCGCCTGTTTTAATTGTTCAAGTTTTGAGTCTCTATCTAAACCTTTAGCGCGTCTAGAAAACGCACTGTCTGGCGTGTCTTGAGAAATACCAGAACTTGCTTCTTTCCCAGGCTTAAGAGTTTCTCCAATTGATCCAGCAAGATTAGCCGCCCCAGCGACCTCAGAGATTCCTTGCCCAACAATTTTAGCCTTACCGAGAGTACTAGCAGCGCCAAAGGCAGACTTTCCAACTCCAGCAGACCTAGACAGCGCCGCAGCATGACCAGCAAAGGCAGGAGCAACAGATCCAACGCCAAGCCCACCAACAGTCGGAGCAGCTAAAGCTGTGCTACCAAATCCAGACGCTCCGAGAGCAGCACTTCCAAAACCACCAGCTCCGCTAACAGCCCCGGCTCCAGTGGCAGCAGCGGGAAGCCCCGCCCCAACAACACCTAAGCCGGTAGCCCCGGCAGCGCCACTAGCTGCGGTTCCAGCAGCAATAGGAGCAGCGAGAGTGCCTGCGCTAGCTATTACGCCAGCAACAGCGGCCACGGCGCCCAGTATTTTAAATAATTTACCCCAGCCAGACTTCTTTTCTTGTGCTGGCATGTTTACATTAATCATGATTGGTAATAACTACTGCCGTAAATAGCAGAGCCCCCTCTATATTGACCCTTTTTCCCACTAGCATATCTTCCCTTTTCTTTTGGATATTGCATATCCCAAGAATTAGAAAAAGCGTCTTTATTTTTTAACTGAGAATAAGCTAAAGCAGTATTAAACATAGAGTTCTGTTTACTAAGATCAAATTCGCCTTGGCCAATCTTTTCAGCGAATCCAGCCTGTCTAACTTGTTCTCCAAAAGTCTTACCAAACTGGTCTTCTTGTTGTTTTCTTTGTAGCGCACTTTCACCAGCTTGGAAGTCGCGACCCTTTTGAGATTGCTCATCTTGAAATGTTTGCTGTGAAATAATCCCAGCTTCCTGAGCATTAATAGATTGTTGAGCATCTTCACCTTGTCTAGCAATGGCGTTATTAATGTTCTGAGATTGTTTTATAGCAGCCCCAGAATTAAGATTCCCAAGCTGAGCCTGTCTTCGAGCCAAGGCTTCTTGCTGCCCTTGCCCGCTAGCTCCGATTCTTTGTGCAGTTTGTTGCCTTTGAATATCGAATTGCGGCAAGGACTTTGGTTTGAAAGGTACTTCAGCCATTTCTATTCTCCCCATTGAATTGTATCATCTAAAACCCCTTACATTGAAATAAAATCTAAGCCCTTTGACATTGAACTTTTGTGCAATTGTATTCTGGTTTGAAAATTTAAACTGAATTCTTTCCCCACGAATACCTCCAAGAAAAACCTTAATATCTTCTTGGCTAGCTCCTCCACCCCAGACATCAGTTCCAAATACCATCGTCCCCCACAGGGAACCCCCAGGATTAAGATCTACCGTGTAGACATCACCGCTTCCAGAGTCAGAGTCTACTCTAGCGTTTAGATTCATTGAATAATCGCCAGGCTTATCGACAAGGATCTTTAGATACCTAAAGTCCTTAAATGTATGCTGTGCTGCGTCGCCATCTGCTGAAAACTCTTTAGTCCAAAAATAAGAGTCTATAGCTACCCCATTGTCATTATAAGAGGAAGTTTCATATTCGTTAACATAACATGGGCTACTAGACGTAATAAAATATAGCTTTGAATTATATTGTGTAAACTGTGCAGCTTCGACCCCGGTGTCCGGGGACCAAGTTGTCGTTGCTTTGCCGGTTTCTTTTTCTAACTGAAAATCAAAAACCCATAATTTATTATTCGTTGTTGTAGCGACCCCACTTGTCACTGAAGTATAGGCCCTGCTTTTAAAAACAATAGAAGATATATTGCCTATATATGTTTCTTGTATATCGTCAATTTCTGGGTCAATAATATTTGAGTTCAATAAACTCTTAATTGAGTTGATCGTTGTAAAAGTTGTGCTTGGTATAAGTCCCGCTCCAGATAGTGCAGCGAAACCGACAAACTTTTGCCCTTCAGTAACGGGAACCATCGTTTGATTGAAAAAATCAAAACATCCATAGGGAGACTTTGACCCATAGGGAGACTGAACCCTTACCACTAACCAGTTTGCCGGATCTGTATCTGGCATATAAATAATAAACTGACTCTTCGAGCAATTCACTAAAATATTGTTTTCAAACTTTTCTATTCCAATAACCAGGTCGCTAGTATTATCTCCAATTTTAATAAAATTAACACTGGCTACAGTGTATGGGCTGTCTACTTCCGTATACCAAAGATAATTTGGGTTGGTGGAATCGTTCATGAACAAACGACTCTGGTGGTAGACAATTCGATTCCATGCCGGAGGTACTCCGTTATCTTCTGGTGCGTCTACACCAAGAGCAGAGTCTGCTACAGTATCGTCGTAGGTAGTAGTTGTTCCGTCGGAAATTGTCGCCACTCTTTTATAGGTAGTTCCACCATTTATAGTCCTATATAGACGCCTTGCACTTATTCCGTAGGATACTGCGAATGTTTGTAAAACAACTCTAGCCGTTGCCGATGCCGCAGTAAAAGTAGCCGTAGCAGGCCCGAGATCAGACTCTACAAGTGCGGTATTTACATTAGTGACTTTCCAATTATATGAGCCAGTTAAAGACCCGGTAGCGTTTGATGTTACTGTTGGGGTAGCGGTGGGAGGATAAACACCATGTCGAGTAAATGCTCCATTATATTTATATGGGACCGTAGACCCATTATTTACAAATAAATATTCTTCCTGCTCACAAGCTGCAACCCTTACTCCAGCAGTGAACACAGAGTTAGCACTTGGAACACTCGTAAAAGTGCTTCCTGTCCAATATTGCATTTTATTCCCACAGAAGACGACCATGGTTTCTTGGCCATCGTTTGTATGTCTTGTGTAAATACCATCTCCAACAAACGTGCCAATAGTAGAAGAAGTTAGTTTAGTTGTTCCCCCGCGAGTTCTAACTCCACCATTATCGAATCGAACATTTTTACAATCAGGGCTTTGATTATCCTCAATTAATGGGCGATCAAACTGTGAATTCATACCGCCATCGAAATGAATCCGATCTTTGCCAGGAAAGATTTTCCTAAACTCGCTCATTTATTACCTAGAGTTGTATATGGAAGCGATGATTCTTCTTTTACGATAAGGAAAGAATCTCCGCGCTTTTGTCTTCTAATCGAAGCTTTAATATTAATTTTATCGGCTTCAAATCGTGCGTTATATCTATCGTACCAAGCAGCATTTAGGTCTTTTGATGCCATTTCTTTAATAACATAATTTACTAGGGCCCCGTGGAATCTTTCTGGAATGTCAACAGTAGATCCGGCCACCAATGATTGCTCATTGCAAATAGCATATATTTGGATTGTTTCAATGGTTCCTGGTACTGGTCTGATGTGGAAAGTTCTATCCCATACAAAGTAAAATTGTGGGGTGCCTGAATCAGTAGAGAGTTGATTCTCAAGAGTTATAATATCATCTTGGGCCATTGTAATTTCTTTTAGTTTTCTTCCACCAAATGTAATTCTCTTGATAGATGAGGCTTCAGTAGGAAAGGCGTATGTTGCAGTAGCAACAACGCTAGAAGACTGGAATAATTTTTCTATTACAATTCCGCAGTCTCTAGTAATTTCTAGGGAGGCTTCATATACCAGTTGATTTATTTCAGCAGATGACCAGTTAGTATCGCCGACTGCATTATATCTGCGTCTAGCGTGTTCTTCGATTTCCAATAGTGTCATATTTCACTCCATGTTCCTGCTGCTGTAGTTTGCTCTACCCAGGTAGTTGATGCGGCAGTTGCCTCTGTGTACGCTGCCGCCGATCTATCATCTAAATCTATTACGTTTGAAGGCTCTACATAATAGTAACCAGCGGACTCTTGTAAAAATTCATCAGTCATTTCAAAAGTGGATGCGGCGCTATTCTCAAGTAGCTTGTCAAAGCTTAGAGAATAATCATCTGTCGTGGTAATAGTTTCTGCTTGAGCCTTTTCAAGCTCCCATATAGTACCCTGAACACCATATCCCCAGTAACCAGTTCCCCAGTTAAATTCATTCCACATTGTGGCCCGTTCAATGCCAAAAAGATTTATGGAGTTAGAAACTGTTCGTGTAAAATCAGCAATAACTCCCCCTTTTTTAACTCAATGTAAACTGTGCTGTGATAGTCAAAGTATCTAGAGCGCCTTTATTAATTACGGATTCAGTATCACGAGCCAACATGGTTCCCGCCGCAGAACTCGAAAAAAGTCCATACTCAACAATAGCGCCAGTGCCTAAACCTGCTGCAAACGTAGCCTTTACTTGGTAGATTTGATTTGAGACATAGGAAACAGTTCCGGTATGTCTAGCTAATTCAGTTCCAAGAATGGTATTTGCAGCAAGTTCGGCAGTGGCGTCTGTGCCGATCCCAACATATTTCATGGTAAAGGTAGCGGCAGCAAGCGCAGAGGACATTAGGAAATTAGCTAAAAACTCTTTTCCATTTGTGCAAACGACATTGCTTCCAGCCTTACGATCCTTTTCTAGTCCATCAGGACCAGTTAGAACCATTTCCCATCTTCCAGAAAGACTGTAAATCGGCTTCATTTATACTACCTTTTTTTCTACAGGGTCTTCGCGTCTAAGCCTTTTAAGCCCAGCAGGATCGGGAGCGCCGTCAGCCGTTCGTTTAATGGAATTGGCTAATCCCATAAACATAATGGCGTCTTCTCTTTCCATTTCAACAAATTTCTTTGCTGGAATAGTTAACAACTCTCCTCGATATTTCTGTGAAAATTCATGTACATTATCGTTCCAAACTTTTACTTTCATGGGGTTCCCTTTCCTCAAACGTCAGAACAAATCAATTTCAAAGTAACGCCGTTAGTAAACGTGTTATCAGTGACAACTTTAATAAATCGGTATCCAGCCAAAGCAGTCACTTCGACAGCAGAGCCAGAAACCGCACTACCAACAGTAACGGTTTGAGGAGCCGATAGACCCGAGACAACTTGATATTTCAGAGCGCTATAGGTTCCCGTCAGTGTCGGAGAAACCTGAAACATGACTGACCCAGAGGCCGCCGTAGGTATAAAAACTACTTTTGAAAAACCACGTCCCAGGTCGATAGCCGCGCTGGAAGAAGTCCCAGAAACAATTATGGCATCATAGCTATGTGCGCCTCCGATAGCCATCTTAGACTCCGTACACTACTAAATGGAATACGTCGCCAGATACTGCGCTGTTAATGTTCATAATGCCGGCACGAGCAGTAGAATTTGATCCAATATTCTTTTTGAAAGTGAGACCGGCAGTAGTCATTGAAACACAGCCAAGTGAATGACCATGAATAACTTTAAGTCCTGTGTCGATGTTTGCAGAAGCGGCGTCGATTGACATGGATATGATGTGTACTCGTTTGTTTCCGAATACTGATTTGTGAATGATTTCGTATGCTGTTGCCATTTTATTTTCCCCTTTTAAAAAAGTATCGTAGTTTGTTCAGTTTCCGGCCTTAAACACTGATCCTCTAGGTGCCTAGACATCGTGTATTGATCGAAAAGATTAACCAGTTTCATTTGTTTAATTCCAATTATGTTCCCCTCGGGGAAAGCACCTAAAGTGCCCCCCTCACTACAGTTTATCCAAATTCCAGGAACACTCAAGGTCACTTGGTCAAACCATGCTTTAAAATTTGCGTAGCTCTGCCACGATAGAACCTTGTTCCCGTAGACATCGGTCATTTTCACAACATTACCTAGCTTCGCGTCATATTTAGAGTCCCATGCGTGAAATTTATGCATATATGAAAAACAAAAATCTGCCCCGACAAAAACGATTGGATTTGCTCCCATTATCCCTTTTGCAGCATATAAACACGCACCTAAAACATTCCCACCAGTGGAAAGATTGCAGTTAAATTTCTCAATCTTGAAGACTTCATCGTTAAACTTCTTAGACGGAATAGAGGCACTAAAGAAATAAATCTCACCCTGCCATTTTTCCAACAATCTTGGGGATGTTCCAATGAAAGCAAGTAGCTTTTTAGTCTTAGTTCTTTCCCAGTAAAATTCGGGAGTATTCTTCCCGCCCTCGCTAACCTCTTCAGAAGTAACCTCTCCTGCGTCTAGAGTTACATAAAAATCAACATCAACGCTGTTGTCTTCCATGAAGTGGAAATTATGAAGACATGAAATCAGACCAATTCCGCCCCGGTCTTTTAACAGATGACCATTTCTCTTAAGACTCGGACCAGCACCGGCAACAATACATGGCTTATACTGAAAGTGATTGTAGAATTTTCCAATACTATGAGCGGCAAAAGACCCAAACTTTTCTTTGTTGGCTTTGATGTTGGCAAGCCAAATATCATTCCAATATTCCATTGTGGCCACGTCCCCAGAACTAGCCTGAGCAAACATTTCCTTTGGAGTTATTGGAGGGTTGTCTATGTTGTTTTGAAACTCTAGCTTCATCTCAACTAAATGCCCAGCATCTCGGAGTTTCTTTAATTCTTGGAGTTCTTGTAATTCTTTTTCTTCCATTTAAACCTCTGAAGCGACACTACTAGAACGAAACCCCCCCGCTCTAGTAGTGTCCAGATTTTATTATTTACAGATTAACGTAAAGCGATCCTGCATTACCGGAGACTACGATTGTGGTGAAGTGCCCAACGGGGACTCCTCCAGCAACCAAAGTCAAAACGGTTCCATCAATACCCATCTGCATAGGTGCGGCAGACTTGCTTGATGCGCTAGAAGCGATAGTTACGTTTACGAGCCCTCGTTTTAGAGCCCATCCGTATTCAGCGGGCGGAATGGTAACGTGTTTAACGAAACCAATTGCCATATCGCCAACCAAGCTAGAGGCCGTACAAGAATACAGTCCAGCAGAACTACTCGCGACACGGACCAGGCCTACGCCCACTCCAGTTGCAGCAATTCCATTGTTACAAACATAGATGTATTTCTCTACGTTTGAGCCGATAGATTCATCTCGCAATGTTCCAAGCGCAGCCTGGGGAACGGCGGTTACTAAGCTAATACTACTAAAAAAAATCGGTGCAATTTGATCTGACATATTAAATCCTTTCCTATCACGAAGTTAAAGCGGTGTTAGCAGACAAAAGACGCAAGTTGCTGTAGCACAATGCTCCAGCCCACAAGATCTTAGCCACTTCAACATCTTGGTTAATGGGTCGTACAAACGGGACGAACTTCATATCGACATTGCTATGTGCAACAAGGAAGAAATGTTCCATGTTCAACATAAACAAGTGTGAAGCAGGACATTTAGAATCAGCTACCATGGGAACGCCCATGAACAATAGATTCTCAAAGCCAGCCGATGCTTTTTTGCTGTCTTGGAAGCGTTGTTGCGGTTGCAACAGATTCCAGTAAGCATTATGCAAAGCACGAGTCGTGGTAATCAGATTAGGCTTCTCTTGATCGACACTAGCCGCTTCAAATTGGGTCTTTAGGACCGCCAAACTTAAAGTAGTACTTGAAGTATCGAGCTGCGGGCGCCACCACGAGAAGTCAGTCTGGCTGATGCCACCAACGGTGTTTGAAGCCGATGCTGCAACGCGCAAGCCAACCAATTGATCTGTGTCAGTGCCGGAAGAATAGAGGCCATCTCCCAAGTTCTGAGCCAATGAGCGTTCAGCATTTTTAACCTTGGATTTAACCAGGTCAATTACAGCAGAATCGCCAGAATTCTTAAGCTTATCAATGCCTTGGATAGAAATGTTCGCGTAGTGCTGCTTCCAAACGAATTCGGCAGCCGTGAAACTTTCTGCATCAGTAGTGCTGAGGAGTTCAGCTCCGCTGTAGGCTCCAGAAGCCGCATCTTGCGCGTATTCTAGGGGAACCATGATACGCTCTCCGCCGTTAATCTTGCGGTAGCCATTGCCCTTTTTCATTTCAGACAAGAGGACGTTCGAGTCGAAAATATTGTCATAAAGTTTCGGTAAAAATTTCTTTTCCGTGATCGCTGAGATTTGATTGTATGTCAAAGCCATTTAAGGCTCCTTTCGTTATAATCCTAGGTCCGCTAGGTTTGATAGTATTGATTCGGTTGATTCGTAGTGCTTTCCAGTGCTTTTGGAGACTTGTGTTGGTGCTTTCTTGGTAGAAAGTAGACCTGTCTTCAATTGTCGCTGTTTATCGGCAACTACTTGTTCTTTTCCTCGCGCTTCGGCTGCTTTTAAAAGGTCGTCATGGTAAAGATCCAGGAAAGCCGCTTTAAATGTCGTTAAACCAGATTTGTTTGCATGGTTTACAACAAGTTGCTCCCTAGTTCTGCCATCGGCATCAGCAGTTGCCCAATCTAGATCCTTGAATCGCTCACGGATGGATTGGATCTCTGCGTCTAACGCCTGGTCGTCCCTTTTATTCTTTTCAGCTTCACGCTCAGATTTAATTTCATTAGCAAAGGATTCAAATTGATTGATCTTTTGCAATAATGGATGGTCACTAGGAAGATCGCTATAGCCTTCCTTTTTTGCATGAATAAGACTCTGTAGTTCTTCAAATCTATCGGGATTAGCTTTAACCCAATCATCAATAGGCTTGTATGAAGACTCTAGGTTTGATGCCAGCTCACGCTGACGGTTAATTTCCGCCATCTTTTGAGGATAGTCATAACCCTGTTGTGCCCACTTCTTTAATTGGTCAATCGAGGCCCGAATTTGTTTCCCGTTATGGACAAACTCATGCTCTATAGGAGCTTCTACCGGAGCGGAAACCACTTGAGCTTCTACCTCTACCGGAGTTTCTACGCCCTCACTCTCAATTCCCTCTAATAGAGAATCAACATCAACCTCTTCATTCACGCCTTCATTTTCAAACATTAAGCACCACGCACAGGTGAGCCATTGGCTCCAGCTTCTGGGGCACTAGGAGCTGCTTGTTCTTGTCCACCACTCAACAGTTGTTGAATGTGTTCTAGAAGTGACTTTTGGCCTTCAGGAGATAGTTGTCCGATCAAATCAGCAATCTGATTCATTATCTGGTCATCAGAACCTTGCCCTTCTTGGCTTTCTTCACCAGGTTGAGCGGCTTGTGCATTTGGATCAGTAGGTTGTTGCATAAATTCTCCTTTTCTAGGGGTATATTTCAAACAGAAAAAAAGAAGAATTTAAGTTACTACAAATTATACTGGGATATTAGCTCGTTGAATAGCCCCCTGTTGCTTTTGTTCTTCAACCGCTTGTTTCCCATCATTAGAGAGACTTTGTTGATTCAATTGATGCTCTCTGTCAGCCTGTGCCGATTGTCCGTCTGCTGCCATCTGCTGTTGTTGCTGCTGTTGTTGCATTTGGGCATCTTGCTGCGCCTTACCAGTCATTCGTTCAATAATTATGTCTGCATTTGGCAAATCAGCCAGCTTTAACATCTCTACTTGGTCGATAATCTGACGATCAAACAACTCTAAACCTTGACGGTATTGTTTAGCTCTCATGAATGGCATTGCAGAACCAGTAGACACTTTTAGGTCGAGATTCCCCTTAATAGGGATTTCTTGCTGTCCCATGTAACCACCAGTAGGCCCCATTCTCTGAACTACGGCAACCTTTTGTAGTGATCCATCTTCGTTGTACTGTGGTTCACCGTTGTTCATGACTGTTTTAACGTGGAACTTAAAATACTTGGATGCATTAAGATTATTCGTAACTCGGACAACAGTAGGTACATCTCTGAATTGTACAACTCTTGAGACATACATCTGTCCCAGATCTTGCAAATACGCATCTAAATATCGGCTCTTTAAACGGCTACGAGTGTTCGCAGCCTCTTGAATATCTTGAATAGCGGCAGCGGCAGTTACTCCAGGAGGAGGAGTAGTTTCTACAGTACCGGAAATATCGGTGAACCATTCTTTCATTCGATCAATCATTTGCAATACGAAAGGCTGTAACTGAACGCCCTCTTCTCGACGAACTTCGCTCCCTTTGTTCTTTTCAACAATTAAACCGGGACTATTTACAAGATTTTCAGTGTCTATGCCACTTTCGTGGTCCACCACCCAAATCGGATTACCCATTAGAGTTAGTACGTCTAAACTAAATGAAACTAGTTTATTAAAGATCTTTTGAGGGTGTTCTAACTGCTCGATCTCAGAAATACCCCAGAATTCACGAGGCAACATATAGTTTACTAAACGAGAATAGGGAAATTTTCCATCTTCATATGGATTTGGCCCATCTTCCAAAAGAACACCACCAGCGGAAACTAATTTCCTGCCATTTGGGTACTTCAATCGGACATTTGAGCCGACTTGTACCCCATTTTCCATAATGGGATCTTCTATCTGCTCATCAGAAGAACAATACATGATTTTCTTTAAACATTTATTGTCTAAAAGATTCTCAGTGTTGCCACTCGAACTTTGCATTGATTTCGTATCATCAATCGGAAGGCGTAATTGAAAGACCGGATCTAAATCTGTTTTTTCATTGCGTATAGCATCGCTCATGTCAGACTTAACGTACTTACCAAGCTCAGGGTAGTCCCTCTTGATAACGGCAATGTCTGTGGGTTCAGCTTTAATGAAAGAACACGAGTGTTTGTTAACATCTCTAGAATTTGGATCAGGATATGCCGCATATGGATCACACGATTCAAATTCAATATCGCCATCCATAGCTTTTTTATTGGGATTGTAAACTAAACTAGATAGTCCAGTTCCGTAAAGATGGGCATCGTACACGGATTCAGTAAGGGCCATCAACCAGTTATTTTTTACCCAATCAACTTCAGCAATCTCATTCATCAAATCAGCAAACTCCCGATCGGAGGGCTCTTGGGCTTGATATTCCCACTTAGGCCTAACGTCTGTAATGATAGGAACTGAGCTTTGAATTGCTTTGAAGATTAAATTAATTACTTCACTGTGGCGGTACGATGGGCGTTGCTCATTCCATTGTTGCCCACGGAACATCTTATAATTATTCATCCACTTAGAGTCGTAATTACCGCGCCATTTCTTATTTTTATTAAAGGTTTTCTCGATAAACTTAAGCGTCTTTCGTTCTTCATCCGTAGGGTTGTACTGCTCGCCAGAATCATTTTCTTTTTCAAGCTCAGGCGATTGTTCGTGTTCTGAAATCATAAATTATCCCATTCCTTTTCGCGTTCTTTAGCTCTCTTAACTACAGTCTCACGATGAAGAGTGTCGGCACTCTCATTGCCAACCTCAATTAAACCTTTTCGATCCGCTAACTCTTTACGATGTCTAGCGTTTCTGACAACACAGCCTAGCCCTGGATTAAATTCCGCATCCTGCACTTTGGCCCCCATTATCTGGAAACTAGTATAAACCCTGTCTAAGACTATACCGCATCCACAGATCTCTTCCCTTGTAGCGTTATGCATGGTTTTAACGATCTCTTGTTTTGTGCCACAGGCAACGCATTTATAAACATAGGTCGGCATTAGATTGATAATATCACTTTGACCAAGTTTCAGCACCACCGGCTCTTTTTTTCTTCATCAACTCAACAAAAGGGTTCGTACTCTTCGGGGCCCTTACCTTTACTTCTTTTATTAAATGTCTAGTACCTAGCGTTATATATCTATCACAATCCATCGCATGATCGTTTGCCGCGACTGGGTTCATATCCTCTGTCTCATCATCCGGGCCCACGTCATCAGCTTCAGGATAGTGGTAAGTCTCCCTCTCATCAGAAGAATAGGGACATGCCCCAGCAAACTCTTTATACTTCCTAGTCTTTACCAGGTCGTAATGCATATCAATCCCAAGCCTTATTGATCCAGGTCCAGTTGATGCCCCTTCTGCTGGTATATAATTACGATTAAAGTCTTCGATATATCCTGGTTGGTCAGTTCCGCAAAAGATTCTCTCAACCGGCCATATCTTCAAGGTTCTTTGCACTATCTCCCTTTGTTCCTTTAAGATCAGACCACTCCGATAAACCTCGCTTATCCCATATTCCATGCCGTCTGGTGTTATAGCTCTGACTTTAAAAACAAAAGGATCAGTGAATCCCCAGTCAATCCCGCCGAAGTACCTTGTACCTACTGGAAGAGCAAAGGGAGTTATTAGATTGTCATCATCGGACCAACAATTATATACAAGCCCTTCCATTTTCTGCCAGTCACCACCAAACAACATCTGGAATCTTCTCGGGTCCATATTCTGCTTCCGTTGTTCACGAATAACCGGGTCATGTAACGAGTTATGCGGATTATCCCAGCTTGCCGCTTGTATTAATGTTATGTCTGGACGCAAACCTTTTTGCTTTGGCTTAATTATCTCTTTGTAAATCCAATTCAAAGTATATGGTGACGTCGTTAGCAATATAGGGCAGTTTAGAGTTGATTGACGCCCTTGGATGTTTTCCCAGAAGTACAACGAGTATTTACCGGCCTCATCTCCCCATATAGCCCTAACATCAGGAATACCTACAATTGAATCCGGATCGGTAGCAGTTCTACAATAAACAGTAGCTCCACTATGCATCTTGAAGATTGCCTCGCCATCCTTGTATGTTCCATAACCGCCCATAACCCGTAAGAAATGAGGAAGTGTTGATTGCTTTAGTATCTTATAAGTCGGAGCAGTTATCAGGAAGTTATCCGTTGGGAGTATGTTCGTATGCAATTGTCTTTTCATCCAGATAGCACCAGATAGGGTCTTGCCATACTGAACCCCGGTACCAAGCACAGTCAGTTGAGCATTTGACATTATAGCGTCATACTGTTTTTGGCTGTGACTTTGGAAGTTCATTGCTTTGGCTCTATAGCATCCCCTACGTTATAGTCGTGTCTCGAGACTTGATTGTCTATCATTGATACTGGATGGGCGCCTTTTAGGTCCGACTTCAAAGAGCGGTAGATACCATAGTTGTCATCCTTCCTAAGAGTGTCACCTACCTTGATAACTCTAGTCGCTATCATCCTTCTGTTGTGTCTTAAGATCATTGCTAGTTCTTCTTTAGATGGACACACCACCGGAAGCTTAGTCGTGTTGATGTTCTTGGTCATGGCTAGGAAGTCTTCACTTGATAGAGAGTGTCCAGCGTCAGGGGTATCGGTATAGTTAAAAGGGTTATAGTGCTTCTCTAGTAAGTCGGCACCATACTCAAAAGCCATTAATGGAATGTTGAATACGTCGAGACTATGATCGGATAGACCGGCCGGCCTTCCTGTCAATTCTCGAAGCCTAAGTATCTTCCTAAGGTTAGAGTGGTTAGACGGATAGGACGCTTCACAGTGTAAGAAGACTACAAAAGCATTCTCTAGCATGTTGTTTACTATCTGGATGTCTGTCTCAGTATGGCCACCCGTTGACACAATGATCTCCTTACCGCAAGTCTCAAGGAATCGGATCATATCAACATGGTTCATTTCACTTGAGGCCAGCTTGTGGGTTTCAACATAGGGGTCGGTTATCTTAAGACCCTCAACGCTGAAGGCTGTGCACATAAACTCAATTCCCACGGCTTGGCACTTACTGGCCAGTAAAGGTATCCAATCCCTAGGCATCTCAGCCGATATTCTCCCACTATGCCCGAATAGCTCTTGGTGAGAGTATAGTTGAAACTTGATAGCGTCGGCACCGCATTTCTTAGCTATAGAGCAGGCATCCTTACAGTCTTCAAAGGTTTTCCAGTTTGATCCGAGTTCGGCAATAATCTTCATTCTATTCCTTCCTTTTTTATGTCTTCAGTCGTTCCCAGGACTAGGATGGGTTCACTAGACCCAGGCGGCGGGAGTATTACCATCGGCTTCGGGAAATTGTGATTCATATCTACTTGTTCTTTAAGTAAGCCATAGTTCTTCAGTACCGCAGTCGCAGCCTTCTGAGCGTTTGTCATATCCTTTTTAGAGTTAGCAAGTGATTCAGCATAAACATCGACGGAAGCCTCTACAAGGTTCTTAAGTCTCTGTTGAGCAGCGGCCAGAATATCTTTAACTTCTCTGGAGGCCATCCAAGTCGTAACAGTGTTCCGATTAACATTAAGCTCCTCACCTATTTGAAGATATGTTCTTCCCTGGGTTCTTAACGCAATGGCCCGAGCTTTCATTAACCTGTTGGATACGTTTTTACGTTTATCTTCCGTAGACATATTTTAACAAAGCTTCCATCATTAAATGACTTACAGGTCTTCGTATTCTTGACATTACACTTAAAGTCTTGAGTTCATTGAGCATTGATGTTGGAATAACCAGGGTAAATCTATGCATTGGCTCTAGATGTTCCTTGGGTCTTCCGCGCTTTCTTTTAGCAGGCATATTTTATTCATATATTAACGCAGTAATTCAGTCAACTGATATGGGATAATAAGCATACTTTAATTTAATTCATATTTATGTGAAGACAATACTTGACACTCTATTCTGCTTGATCCATAACTCTCTTAAGAAGGAAGCAATAAGATGAAATACAAAGAACAAAAAGACGCAGTAGACGCAATATTAACCACTAACAAATGGGCTTTTCAATCTTCTCCCACGGCCGTTAATCTCGGCAAGCTACATAGTGCCATGCTGGCAGTGCAAGCCGTGTTTAATGCCCAAACATCCTGTGAACTAGCCCAAGAGCAACAATTCCTAGCTGAGTCATCAAAGCATATCATCCATGCGATGGGACTTGTATGAAGAAAGTTAGCAACAAAATGGCTGAGCGCAAGGCTGAAAGGGTCTTTGCGCTTCAGTGCAGTTTACATAAAGACGCCGAAAGACTTATCGAAGAGATCACGCTTTCTAATGCAATTCAAAAAGGTAAGGCTTTAAGGGATCTAATGGATAAAATGGATAGTGATGAAGCTGAAGAGTATTATACCAAGGCGGCAAAATTCCAGCTTTTTTCTATCTTTAAAAGCAATGGTGTTCTGTGACTGAAATTTTTATTTGCGTCTTCATCTTATTAACTCTCTTTTGGATTAACGATTAGGAGATTTATGGCTATTTTAGTTTGTCCCTATTGTGGTGAATCCTACAATCACTTCGAAGAAAGGCTGACAGCATGAACTCTTATAAACAGTCAGATTTAATCTTAAATCCTGTCTTTCAACTAGCTAAAGAGAAAGCAAAATCTCTTTGGTATAGGAAGTCTGCCCTTGAATTCAAGCTGAATGGGGATAGAGGGTGCTGCACTTTAGGCGGTGGATTGTACGCCTATCTAATCCCTAAAGGCTGTAGAAAGCCTAGAAGAATATTAGTATTACGACCCCCATTCCCGGTGCAAGGGGAAGTGCCTCTCTATGCCGGGATGATAGAGGCTAGAGATTTAATCAAAGCACTATCAGGAGTCGAAACCGAAGCTGATTATGGAAGGATGGATTGATATGAGAGATATCTTAATATGCCCTCTTTGTGGATATGAGAAAAAAGGCGATGATAAGTTTCAATCTTGTTGTGGAGAGCCACCTACTAATTTTGAATTAGTGGAAGAGGAAGCACAATTTACCATTGAAACTATGGATGACGGTCCTGGGTATCCCATCGGATACTCTGAAGCGATAATGAGAGAGAGCGGTCACTAATATGTCTAGTCGTCAAAAGTGGACGGACAAATGCGGCCAGTGTGTTAGTTGTGGGGAGTGGACATCGTGCCTTAGCCCATGCTGTAGCACTTCAGTGCATTACGAGGGTGGAACCGTTAATTGGGAAGATCTTCTTGCTGATATTCAAGAGGAGGAGTCTAATGAGTTGATTGACTCTAGATGTGATTTAATTCTTGAAGTCGAAAAGTTTCTATCTCCTAGATACAAGAATCCTAAGTTTCTATCAGTAGCGGTTAAGTCTGTTGCCGATGCGCTGATTCAAGCACTTGAAGATTAAAACACCTGGTCGCAAGTGTTTGGTCCAACAATCCATATTTGTCCTAACGGGTCTTTTTGAAGGTAATATCCGTTAGGTGCTCCGATTCCGGCAGTTTGCTCTAGGAATTCCATTCTTTTCTCTTTAAATTCATCATGTTTATAACCAAAAACATTGCCTATAATTAGACCGGCCATAAATATAAATACTTGCATCTAACATTAGGATATGTGAAGCCATCGGAAAAGTATCGGATCAAAATCCCAGTTATTCTTTTTTAGCCATCGCCTTATTGACGGATGCTTATCAGTAAAGCGCCTTAATCCTATATGGTGAATTTCTTGATGATGGGGTCTACAAAGCGGAAGTAAATTAAAATCATCGTCAGTCCCGCCAGAGCCACGAGTTTTGACATGATGGTTCTCCGCATCTTTGCCACAAACTTCACAAGTCATCTATGTCGAAGATCCAGACGCAAGTATGGTTGGTCGGATATTTCTCATCAAAAGGTTTTTTATTTAATTTAATAGAAAAAATTTGCGAGTCATCTAGGTTTAGAAGTGGGAACATGCAATCAATTAGGCTTTTCTCATAATTGGCTATGTCTACTTTTCTGATAGTTCCTTTTTTTGTTTCCCAGTCTGAATAAAAGTCAACCTCGACTCCGATTCTATTTCCATAACCAAAAAGATTCTCAGGCTCTATTACTCCCCGACAATAAGATTCAAACTCTTTATATTCTTTTGTTTTAAATCGGCGCTTGGTTTTAAAATCAGTAGCAAAGCAAGCGTTAACAGATACCGGAAGTCTTTCTAGAATTAATGGGAATTTCATTTTGTTCCAACCCAGATTTTAACATCGTCAAGCTTCATATTTACACAAAGTTCTGCAATATTAGTTATTCTATTCATGGGCCATGCTTTAGAAACAGGATTGCTCTTTAAATCAGATATAAATCTAGCTAGTTTATCTGAACAATCTTTCTTTTCTTGAAGTTCCTTGGCTCTATCTTCTTTTTTAATTATTATGATTTTATTCTTCCGATAGCCGCATTCAATGCAACTTATGGCTCCATAATATCCGTCGTCATTACAAACAGGACAATATTTATTTTCCATTTAGATCTATCGAGGGTTCCATATTTTTAATAACACCGTTTGCCATGTCTATTCTTCCAGCAAGATAAGACATAGATAGTAGTAATTTTAGTGCCTTTAAACTTAATCCGTTGTCAATTGCTTCGCGGTGTTCTTTCATCAACAATTCTACATATTCTGAAACATGAGTTCTTACATCAATCGGTGTCATCTTTTAAATTCCTTCTGAAATAATACTTACTCTTGTTTTTCTTTAACTTGAACAACTAAAAATAAATTCTCGTGTTTTAATTTAGCCAGTGCAGCAATGAATTCGGTGTCAAGTTCTGATAAATCAAAGGTAATTCTCCATCCACCGTCAATTGTAGTTCTAGCCGACTGAAAGATTGCCTCTGTTATTAATTTAGTCATTTAGCTCTCCATCCAATAAAATTCATATCTTTATTTAAAACACCTTTTCGCTGCTTTTCGTTTAGCACTAAATATATTTTTAAATTGTTCTTTTCGACGCGCTAAATCTAAAAGCTGACTAGCAAAACGGTTGTTTTGTGGATTTTTTACATTTATATTTTGTCGTTTTAATTTTCGCTGCAATTTCTTGGCATGCTTTCTGGCATCAGAATATAGTCGCAGGACTTGTATATATTTCGACGAGAAACTCAAAAGCTCATTATTAATAAAAGGATACTTCAATCTAACAACTACCCATCCGTCAGCTTGAATCTTTGAGTCTCTCCATAAGTCATAAGACTCTTTTCCGTCATGAGAAGAGCCGTCTATCTCAATCACAAGCTTTTGCTTTATCCAAACAAAGTCACCAAAAAAACTGTTTATCAAAGGCCAGTTTCTCTCGTATCCATTTAAGACACCTTGACTTACTAACCACTTTTCAAAGGCAGTCTCGCTCTTGTAATTTTTAGCATTTAAACTCTTACGATATCTCTTTCGCTTCTTCTTAGCTAACAAGCCATATCTCCAATCCAGATTCGGTTCAGGGTTGCTGAGCGCAGAGTCCCCCAAACCCCCTAAGGAGTTTTGAAGGACTGTGTGCGTGTCTCTCACTTATCCATCTTCGGACGAGGGAGCTATCACGGCTTTGCTAGTTCCTAGCTGTTATCGATCTTATTTAGAGACGCTCGTTAGGCCAAAAGCATGGCCGATCCCAGGGCGGCTTGGCGTTTTCCAATCACAGGCCCCATTTTGCCTACGTCTTGCTTTACAAGTTCTAATAAAAGCTTTATGCTCTCATTAGAACTTTATCTACAAATACGGTTTTAAGGGAGTACGCGGCTTTCCACAAGGCCCTACTCCCTAATTATTTTCAGAAGGATTAAAAAGATGAGCAAACATTTACGCAGTGAATTGGAATTAAAGGCCAAAGAGTTTAAGTTCGAGCCAGACTTAACTAAGAAGAAAGGTCGAGAAATGTATAGGATTGCGATTAAGGCTATGGATAAGATCGACTACCTACAAAAAGAAATAGAAGCCTATAAATCCCCGCACTTGTTTGTAAAAGATAATGTAGAGAAGAAAGTATTCTTGTCGAAGAAAGAGCAGGTTGCTGCTTTTATTGACAGGTATGGAGAAAACTCTCCGGAGACAAAAAGATATTTGACATGGAATAAATTGTCACTTGAAGAAGCAAAGAAACTTCTTGCCTCACCAATTTAAATCTATTATTTAATAGCTGTGTTGTTTCTCACTTGTGAGAGATTGCGCTCCTTCGGGCTCCGGGTTTCATCTCCCGAGAGCCCATTTTTATTTACACTTTTTATTTGACTTCATATTAATATGGATATAATCCTACTTAAGACAAAGAATTACAAATCATAGTAACCCCCCTGTTGTCTACTCCGGTCAAACCCTAAAAAGGCCGGAGTATCTTAAAAGGAGAAAAAGATGGAATCACTATTTAAAAAAGCAGAGAAAACACAATTAAAGTTACGCATGGCCGTAATAGGCCCCAGTGGCTCAGGAAAGACGTATTCATCACTACTGATTGCCAGGGGTCTTGTGGGTCCAAAGGGAAAGATTGCAGTAGTAGACACAGAGAATGGAACTGCTGCCCTATATGTTAATCGTCCAGGAATCGGAGAATTTGACATAGCAAAGATGTCCTCCCCTTTTACGATTGATAAATATATTAAATCTATAAACGCATGTGATGGATACGACTGTCTAGTTATTGACTCTTTAAGTCATGCATGGTCTGGAGAGGGTGGAATTCTACAAAAGAAAGAAGCTCTGGATGCTCGTGGCGGAAATTCCTTTACAAACTGGAGCCAGCTAACGCCAGAACAGAATTCACTTGTTAATGCTGTTCTGCATACAAAAATACATTTGATTACAACCATGCGATCAAAAACTGAATATGTTATTCAACAAAATTCAGCAGGAAAATCTGCACCAAAGAAAATAGGAATGGCGCCGATTCAGCGCGAAGGTTTTGAGTATGAATTCGATCTATGCATTGAAATGTCAATGAATAACACTGCTTCATCAACAAAGGATCGCTCTAGCTTATTCCCATCAGATAGAATATTTAAACCAACAAACGAAATTGGGTTAGAACTAAAAACCTGGCTTAGTCTATGATCCTGCTCATCGGCCTTATAACCACACTAGTTTTTATTATCACCACATGGATTGTGGCATGGATGCTGAGGTGTAAATGAACCCATTACTATTATTTATTCTGAGTCTTTGTTGGGACCCTTCACCAAGTCCAGAGGTCACTAGCTACCGCGTCTACATTGATGGCATTTACCGCGACGCCGTTACGACAACAAGGGCAACGGTTGGTGGGTTAGAACCCGGCAGAGTTTATGGGTTCACGGTAACAGCGGCGACAGTGGACGGGATAGAATCAGAGCCGAGTAACGAGCTTCGCTATGTGATGCCAGTAATGAGCATTCGTGCTGATACAAGAATGATTTATTTTCAAGTACCGCGACAGGCTAATTGGGCGAACACAGAATATTTCCTTGAATCGACTTCGGATTTCCAGACCTGGCGAAATGAAGTTTATTTGATTGATAACGAAACAGGTTCGACATCATTTGCGCACGAGCCGTATCGATTCTATAGAGTTCGGATAAATGTAAAACCAGAAGGATGCGCAGGAACATGACCAAAGATGAAGCCCAGCAAAAGGCACGAGAGGGGAGTGAATGGCCGGACAGAGTTGACGTCCTTCATGCGCGAAATAGGCAAGGCGAAAAACCAAGGCCCGATCATCCCGAATTAAATTGGCGCACTTTGGGTTGGGACAATGGATTCATGTGCTGTTACGACTGGCTTTCGGAACTCGCCCAGCCCCAAAGCAACAAGGCGGATGGATGAGTAAAAAGATTTTAGATTTATCCGCTGGCAATCGAGCTATTTGGTTTAAAAAAGATCACCAGGGCGCAATGTTTTTAGACAAACGTGCCGAAGTAAATCCGACAATCGTTTGTGATACTCGCTCAATCCCCGAAGCTGCCGGATCCGGATTTGATTTAATCGTTTGGGATCCACCGCACATGAACTGTGGGCCAAACTCGAACATGAGCAAGGTCTACGGTTATCACACGACCGCCGAAATTCTCGACACGATTGAAAAGACCGCTATTGAAGCCCATCGAGTTTCAGTGCCCAACGCACTTATGGCTTTAAAGTGGAATAACCACGACATAAGACTGCAACGAGTTTTTGATTTAATGCCGCAATGGGAACCGCTGTTTGGCCATTTGACGAAAGACGGTCCCGGATCCCAAACTTATTGGACGATGCTTCGTAGGATTGGTCCCACGCCCCCCGATTCACGGCTCGATAAAGTCAGGGAGGCGCTTAATAGAGGCGTCGTAAAACTCGGTGCGTACCGTGGGGTTTACAAAGACGACAAAGAATTGCCTCATGTTTTGGATTTGATGAATGAGGCGCTACTGGATTCTAAGGAGGGGTTATGAGCCGAAGTAATTATTCAGATGATTGTGAAAATAACTGGGAGTTAATTATGTGGCGAGGAAGAGTCGCGTCCTCAATACGAGGAAAGCGTGGGCAAACAATGTTGCGTGATCTTATAAAAGCTTTAGATGAAATGCCTGAAAAAAAGTTAATCACCAACGCGTTAAAAACAGAGGCTGGGTTTTGTGCCCTTGGCGTGTTGGGTAATAAACGCGGCGTTGAAATGGATAAAATAGATCCTGAGGATTACATTTCTGTTGCTGAAACTTTCAACATAGCTCCATGTTTGGCGCAGGAAATTGTCTACAAGAACGACGAGCAATATTACTATTTAACTCCTGAGGAGCGCTGGAATAAAATGCGATTGTGGGTTCAAGAGAAACTGATAAATAACCCACCCACCACTGAAGATAAGAGCGGGGGGAGTGTATGACCGAATCACAATTAAATAGGGCAAACGAAATTGTTAAACTGCAAAAAGAGGCTTTTAATGTTTTGTCTCAATTCATAGAAAACAACTGGACGGTTTCAATTTCAAAAGCAGTATTAGAAGATATGTACCCAAAGAAAGGCTTCAAAGAATTAGTCGAGGGATATATTGACGATTTGGATGAAGAGTTTAAAAAGTTATGACCTCCTCCGAAATCACAAATCTAAGGCGCTTGGCTGAGGCGGAGGATGAATAAACACCAAAAAGTAATGGCTGGAATTGAAAAGCGCATTAACAACCTAGAAGCCGAGAACAAAAAGCTCTTAGATACTTTGGAGCGGTATAGAGCGGCTTTGCAAATGATTGCGGCAGAATATCCAGGTGATCCTGCAATCGGCCCACAGGGTAAAGTGGCAGTATCTTTGGCGCGGGAAGCCCTGGGGGATGAATGACTTTCCATGAGGGCCATCTCACAGCCTGTTTCTTTCTTGGTTTCTTTGTTGGCGTAGTGTTTATGGCTATGGCTAAACGGTAATTATCGGGACTGAATAACAACCTAGAGTTGTGTTTCCATAACAGGTTTAATGGAAGCTTTTAAGTGACCAAACAGACTTAATAGGTTCATTTCCGGCTATTAATGCAACCAACTTTACATCTGTTTACATCTGTTTACATCTGTTTACATAGTGGAATATACCAATGGTTGGTATTTTGTATCGAATACTATGCAATATAGATTGTCGCTTAATACTCTCAATCTACATATTTAATTGTAAAGCTATCTATTATAAAAAGGCCCCATCCTATGGGTAAAGCCATAGAATAAGGCCGTTTATGTATGGGTATTACCTATTATTAAACAGGTTCGCCAGCAGAGATGCTCAACACTTCAGCATCACCAGCTAACAACTCAACATCCAATTCTCCAAGGATGGACTTCACACCCTCGCCAAGATCCGCATCAGCCGATACTTGAACCTTGAACGCGCCAACAGCACCAGCAGGAGCCAATGATGCAGACAGGCCATCAGCCGCTACAGTCAAAGCACCAAGCGACGGATCGCTCAGGGCCCAACTCGGAGCGCCGTCTACTTTGGCGTCGTTACCGAACTTGTCCTTGATGGAAATGGATAGGGGTAGGGTTTGGTTTACTTTTAGAAACATATTTTTGATCTCCTCGTTATTTTCATTATAAAACAAGATGCCAACAGCATTGGTGCCGACATCAAACTTTTTTTTTAGTTCCTCAAGGTCTGTGATAACACTGTCTAGTATTTCTTTCTTGAGTAAGAATTCATTTTTCAAAGCATTCAAAGCGTCAACAATGAACTGGAAGAAACCACCAAGTCCTGTGTATTTTAAAATATCAATTTCAAGCTCTGCTATTGCGTCTAAAAGATTAGATCTCTTAGTCTTGAACTTGAGTATTTCTACGTCAATTTGCTGAACAAAATATTGTGCAAATAAATCCATGTGTATTACCTACTTCTATTTAACTTAAATAAGAATAGATTGTTTAAATATCATAAGCCACAAGCCAGAAAGGACAACGCTTTGCGGTAGCAGACGGGTTCTGTCTGGTTATCCTTATAAATTTAACCCCATCACCTATGAATTGCTTTCCAATAGGCAGTAGGACAGTGTTTCCCGTTACCGATATAGCTCTAATATCTTCGAAAGTTCCAACCACTCCCCATTGCAGCAGATACAGGGAACTCTTGTTATCTGTATCGACTGCCCCTGAGGCTCCGAACTCTTTTATGATAAACCGTTTCCCAACAGCAATCGGTCCTATATCTGTCGTATCCGTAGCTCCAGCAGCTAAAATTGATAATTTAATTACTGTTCTATCAGCCATTAGAAAAGACCTCCAACAAAGTACGCGCCGAGAAACTTAGCTGTTAGATCTGTATTCACTAATTTAATCCGCATGACCTTTGTGCCATTGCCAGTGAATTGTTGAAGTGTCATTTGTACTGCATCTGAATAAGTGGCTATCAAAAGTTTATTGGTTCCAGCGGGGTCCCAGATTATTTCGATATGAGTGTCAAGAGCCGGAGGGGAAGCGCTTCCACCAATTTCCATAAGAGTCATTACAGACCCATTTGGAACTACATAGTCCTGAGTAACAGTAGTTGATGCTGCTACCTCTTGATATAATCTTTGATCTACTACTACTTGATCGGCCATATTAATCCTCTGTCCATGACGTACTACAACTAACAATAGGTCCTGTGATTGTTACACCACCAAAGTTTATTGAGACTTGCTCAGCCACTCCGCGAAGTACGATTGCTTGACCATTTAGTCCGCCGAATTTCCAGCTAGCATAACCTTGAGGAGATCCAGCAGCAGAAGCATTAGTAGCAGTAAATCGTGTGGATTGTACAGCGCCAACAGTTGTCCCAAGTGTTGGGTTTGCCGTGTAGTGATTGACAGTAGCTGTAGCGGCAGCACTTGTTGAATCATGAGGAACTAATGTTGATGCGACTTCGGTTCCACCAGTATTTGCTGTGGATCTTTTAATCACTGTACAGTTTACAGAGAATCCTGACCCAGCAGTTGTCGTTGCTGTTACTTCAATTGCAATAATTCGAATTGTTTTAGTAGCACTTCCAACAAGTCTGAAAATATCAGTGGCAGCCGCAGCGCATGTAAACCCTGTAGCAGTAGCAGAATATGTAGTTCCGCCTATTATTCCACCACCAATTTGATTTATTGAAATAGGAAGCGTTGGTTGGTCAGTTGCAATTACCGTTCTTAGTGTCTGAGCAGAATAATTTCCAGAATTGAAGTCAGCCGCTGCAGTAGCATTACCTATCTGGGCCGCTGTTCTAATACCAGCTCCAGCTGCTCCAAAATTATTACCAATAAGAGATTCATCCGTATCACCACGAAGTTTTATTACACCTTGTATTACTTTTAAAATAGATTCAATCATGTAATTACCTGTGCGCTAGAAGTAAGATTAGATCCTGTGTAAGTGTATGTCCATGTGTGTGTACGTAAAACGGTAGTACCATTAGTGTCGTAAATAACCAATACTTCTGTAGTTACATTGCTTCCTGTGTAAGTGAGATCACGTCTAGCAATTCTGTTGGCAGTGATAAACGTAGCTGAATTAAAATATTCTACAACGCTTACTTTTCCAGAAGAATACGTTACGTTCTCATAAAGATTTGGGAACAATTCAACAAGTGATCTTCCAAGTTTTTCAGTTCTAAAAGTATCAAGGCCCTCAAATGCTACACCCTTACCTGATAGATAATCTTCAGAAGGATCCGACTCTGTTGGGAATGGATCTGTTTCCGTTCCACCAAGTGAAGGGTTTTCAAGTTTAAGGGGCTTTACTTTATCAACGATAAATCACCGCCCCTTTATACTTAAACTAATTATGCCCGACGGCCAAGTTGCTCGATATGAATATGAAGATCAGTAGCATTCTTCATATAGCCAGCTTGAACAATGGAATTTCCGGTGCCAACAGGAATGGTAGCCGTAATAGCTCCAGACGTAGCACTTAAATACATTCTATCCCCAGCTGTTCCAGAGAAACCACTCAATACACCTTCAGAAACAACGGTAACGGGAGCTGTATCAGCTGCAGAGGCTTGAGCAAAACCCATCAATCTAGAAGCTGCTCCTCCGCCTGTTGCAGAAGCTTTAGAAACGTTATCAGCCGCAGAAATGTAAAGAGCATCAGCAGCGGCCAATGCTTCATCTGCAGTATAAATGTTTTGTACTAAAGCAGAGAATGCAGTGGCCCAAGAAGTCTGACCTGCTCCGTTTGTCTTCAAGATTTGGTTGGCTGTTCCATCAGCCTGTGGCCAGTTCACGCCATCAAGTACAAGGTTTCCAGTTCCGTTAGGAGTCAGGGCCAAGTTACCGTTAGTATCTTCAGACGTAATAGCATTTGCTTGTGCCTTTACGTTCCCGAACTGACCAGATAGAAAATTAATTTCGTCAGAAGCAGCCGTATGCTCTAAAGGAACTCCATCACTAGCAATTTTTAAAACTTTAACTAAAGCCAAATTACACCCCCATACTCCCTATATTGTGACACTTTTATTTGTTTTATCAAGAGAC
>Ga0315284_10001016_pt1 | contig 39190 bp, 37 predicted proteins | sample YL17G09_16_MG_FD_203696 | JGI IMG/M metagenome (GOLD analysis project Ga0315284, IMG submission 203696) | Sediment microbial communities from Yellowstone Lake, YNP, Wyoming, USA - YL17G09_16 | ecosystem: Environmental > Aquatic > Freshwater > Lake > Sediment | place: USA: Wyoming | collected...
GGCGTCGTCGCATAAGTTGAATGAGACCACGAGATAAGAGCCGATTCGGCTAAACGTGGAAACTCGGATAGAAGGTTGAAGCAATCAAACGAATTTTGCCCTTGACAGGCCTGGCTTCATAGAAGTTTTAACGAAGGAGGGTTGACGAAAAGGGGGATTAGGGGTAAGGTTTACCCCAGTGAGATAGTAAACGACACATCTCACGGGGTTAAAAAGGGTTGCCCGCAGCCAGTCGTTAGAATAAAAAAAGCCGCAGGACGTGAGTTGCACGCGCTACGGCGGTCGCCCGAAGGCAGGTGCCTGCGAATTTTGCATCTTGTTGTGGAAAACCCACAGACACAGGTCAGTTACAATTGAGATAGAAAGTAGCCGGGAGGCAGGAAAAAGTCAAGAGGAATTTGCGGAATTTTTTTGGAGGGCAATATGAAGTTGTTAGGGCTTGATATTGGTAGTAATTCAGTCGGTTCTGTGTGGGTAGACACGGACAAGAAATTAATACAAATGGGAGATAGTGTTTTTCCTGCGGGGATAGAAGAATCAGACACGAAGCGCGGAGCACCGAAGAATCAGGCAAGACGAGGGAAGCGAAGCCAAAGAAGAAGCATCGAAAGACGAGCGGAGCGAACGCATCAGATACGAGCGTTTCTGCTGAAAAGAGGATGGATGCCAAGCGACGGAGAGCGAGAAAAGAAGTGGCTTGAGGAGAGTAATCCGTGGGTTCTTCGAAAGGAGGGTTTATATCGAGAGCTTACGCAGTATGAATTCGGACGGGTGATACTGCACCTTGTGCAACGGAGGGGATCGTATGGATTTGGGGTTGATGAGGAAGAAGAGGATGCGGGAAAGATCAAGGATGCAATAAGCAATACGCGCAAAGCCATGAAGGATGCAGGTGCGGAAACATTCGGTGAATTCATGGCGATGAAATTTGAGGAGCGAAAAAGAGAGATTGGGATACGGGGGAAGATGGTTCGAGGAGCGATACGAAATCGGACAAAAGCAACAGGTGATGGGACATACGAATTCTGCGCCGACAGGGATTTAATTTGGGAGGAGTTTGATAATCTATGGAAGAAGCAGAAGTCATTCGGAGGTGAGCTGTCTAAACAGCTTTCCGATGAATGCAGGAGAGAATTAGATAATCCGGAAAGCGACGCAACTTGGCGGTATAAAGGCATACTTTTCGGTCAGAGAAAGACGTATTGGGATGTGGGGACAATGGCTCGGTGCGACTTAGAGCCAACGGATATGAAATGCCCAAAGGCAGATATGCACGCACAGGAGTTTCTTGTGCTTGAGACGGTAAACAACATCAGGATAACAGCGAAAGGCGAATTGAAGCGGGCGTTAACAAGAGAAGAACAAGAGAAGGTAATTGGCGCTTTGGAAAAGCAAAAGACAGCGAGTGAAGCAACGATACGAAAAGCAATGGGGATTGACAAAGGCGAGAAAAAGGGGGATTACACGCTTAATTTGGAAAAGGACCCAAAGAGGGGACTGAATACGAATTGGTTCTGCCGTGAGATCATCGGGGCCATTGTAGTGGAAACCTGGGAAAGCATGGACGATAGGAAACGAGAGTCTATAAACAAGGCAATATTAAAGTTTGATCCGCAAGAAAAAAATGATGTGAAGCAACTGACGGAAGGATGTCGCAAATGGTGGGCTTTCGACGAAGGACAAATTGAGCGATTCATTGAGGGATGGAAGAAGCGACCTAAGGTGGATGACCGGGTGAATTATTCGAGGAAGGCGATTAGGAATCTGCTGCCCTATATGCGTGAGGGCTTCACGGTGAATGAAGCAAGGCAACGTTTTGCCGAGGATGCGACGAATGGAGCCAGCGATGCGCAACGGGAACGTTATTCATTTGGGGCACGTGCGGGGAATAGGAGAGTTCGCCGATACATGGAGAAGCATGCGGATTTGCTACCGCCAGCGCCGAAGGACATCAGCAATCCGGTGGTGCGAAAAGCGATCCACGAAGTTCGTCGTCACATTCAGGCGTACATTCGTAAGTTTGGGTGTAAGCCGGAGCGGGTTGTTGTGGAGCTGGCACGAGAGGCAAGGCAAAGCGCAGTCGTCCGCAATAGGCAATTGGCAGAGAATCGGTCACGAGAAGCAAAACGTCGGGATGTCGTCGAAGAGATCAGGAAATATGTGAATTGGGAGGAATTGTCAAAGACGCAACAAGAGAAGGCGGTTAAGCGAGTTTTGTTATGCAAAGTGCAGAAATACCATTGCGCGTATTGTGACAACGACAATGACACCATAACCGACGGTTTGGCTGCAAAAGGCGAGGGCGTTGAGCTTGACCACATTGTCCCTGAGAGTCGAGGAGGGGACAATGGACTGAATAATCTTGTGATATGTCATACAAAGTGTAACCGTGGTAAAGGAAATCGGACACCGAGAGAATGGTTTACTGAAGAGCAGTTTAGCCGACTTGAGCATCGTCTTGGACATCTCAAGCAAGAAAACGAAACAAAGTGGGATAATCTTCACAAAGAAGTTCCGGATTTGAACGGATTTGTTGAGTCGCAGCTTACTGATACGGCATATGCAGCGCGGCAGGTGGTGGGATGGTTAGAGAAGACACTATACGCAGATAGAAACGATGGAAAGCGGCATGTCTTCACGACAAAAGGTCGATATACCGCGATATTGCGGCGAGACTGGGGTTTGTTCCCGGGTGATAAAGGAGAAGAGGCAACGGACAAGAATCGAGCAGATCACCGGCATCACGCAATAGATGCGGTGGTGATTGCGTTAAGCGGGCCTGAGCGGCTGAGTCAGCTTGCGAGAGCAGCAGAAGCCGTAGAAATAGAGAGGGTGGGAAAGAGGGAACCAATAACCCCACCGTGGGGGGATTTTGATTCATTCCGTGGCGATGTTGTAAAGGAGTGGAAGAATCTTATTGTCGCGCACAGGCCGGAGAGCCGGAAGGTAACGGGTTCGCTGCATAATGATACACAGTACGGGCTCGTGGTAGATGAGAAGGGAAAATCGACCGGTGAATTTACGGTGCGCAAATTTGCAGTTGCATTGACCCCCAATCATCTGCGAGTCCCAAAAGGGTGGGAGGAATTACGAGTCAAACTTGAAATATGCCATTCAAAAAGAGAACAAAGACGAATATGTAAAGAAATGCTTGCTCTACCCGATGTGGCAGGTGGAAAATCTGGGCTTATCAGGGATAGGTGGTTTCGCGAAGAATTACGGGAATGTCTGAGAAAAGAGAATTTAGACCCTGATAACTTTAGCAGCAAACAGATAAAGGATTTAATTAAAACTAAAGGATTATTTTTGAAAAGCGGTGTGCCTGTGAGGCGGGTAACATTGATACGAAAGCCAACAGTTATTGAGATAAAACGCAAACGGTGGAATCCCAATACCGGAAAGATGGAGCACGATCCGTATCCAAGGTCGGGGCGATATTACGAGCCACAGAATAACCACCATATTGAAATTAGAGAGAATAAGAAAGGCAAATGGATTGGCGAGGTGATTACAACTTTTGAAGCTGCGCAGCGTGTGAGGCCATCAAATTCGTCTATGCGGAGGCCGCAATCGGCTGTGAACCACGAGGATACGAAAGATGGTAGGTTTGTGATGTCACTATCTATAGGCGAGATGGTTTATATGAAGCACCCTGAAACAGGCAAGGCCGATTACTTCGTTGTTTTTAAGATAGATGGTACAGGTGCCGTCCATTTTGCGCCACACTGGGACGCAGGGCGAGCAGAAGCAAAAGAGAAATATCCCGCAAGAGAAGATGTAAATGGGGGATTGACGGCAGGCCAATTGCAGGAGCTTGGAGCCGAACAAGGAAAAGGCCCGCAGAAGGTATGGGTGGGGCCCTTAGGTGATGTGAAGGTCTTACATCGCGATTAGGGATTTTTAACTGTGATATATCGTTGATAGCGAAAGTCGGTCTTTGGGATTGCCGATGAAGAGGATAGGGTTAGGGCAAGCCCAAAGGCAGGCGAAAATGATAAAGAAAATAATCGAGATATCGCAGGCACGGAGGCACTTGGCGGTCCGGTTGGGACAGCTTATTATCAAAGAAAATGGCATTGAGCTTTCAACCATTCCCTGCGAAGATATAGGTGTCCTTTTAGTTGACCATATCGGCGTAACCTATACACATTCGGTTTTTATGGAGTTATTGCGATGCGGGGCCGCGATTGTGCTTTGCGGAGGCAACCACCAGCCAAGCGGAATGATGCTGCCGATAGAGAGCAATACAATTCAGACAGAGCGATTCAGGCGGCAGATACAGGCGAAAGAACCAATAAAGAAGCAGTTGTGGCGACAGCTCGTCCGGTCAAAAATCAAACATCAGGCGAAGATTGTGGGGCCGGATTGTGAGGTCTATAAAGAACTGATGGCGTTGCGTCATCGAGTTCGGTCGGGCGACCCGGATAATATCGAGGCACAAGCGAGCAAGAAGTTCTGGCCTGCGTTTATCTCGACGATTGATTTCAGGAGGGATATCGAGGGGCCGCCGCCGAATAACCTTTTGAATTACGGATATATGGTTATGCGTGCGGCTGTCGCGAGGGCGTTGTGTTCGGCTGGTCTGCACCCATCCATCGGGCTTCATCACTGCAATCGCTATAACTCGTTTTGTCTTGCTGATGACGTTATGGAGCCATTTCGGGGGTTTGTAGAATCGAAGGTAAAGCAGATTTGCGAAACGCAAACGGCAATCGACGATTTGACGCAGCCGATAAAAGCACAATTGTTAGAGGTGCTTTATCAGGAGATAACAATAGGTGAGACATCAGGCCCTTTAATGGTTGGACTGCACAGAACCGCGGCGAGTTTAGTAAGGTGTTTTGCAGGCGAGCAGAAAGAAATGGATTTGCCGGCATTATGATACTAAGCGGGTACAGGGCGATGTGGATATTTGCGATGTTTGATTTGCCGACGGATACGGGTGAGGCAAGGAAGGACTATACGCATTTTCGCAAGGGATTGTTGAAAGACGGGTTCAGTATGCTACAATACTCGGTGTATGTGAGGCACTGTGCGAGTGAAGAAAATGCCGACGTTCACTACAATCGGATTAAGAGTTTCCTTCCGCCGGATGGCGAAGTCCGGCTTATCACCGTTACGGATAAACAGTTCGGACGTATGGAATCCTTCTGGGGAAAAATGCGAAAACCACCCCCTCCACAACCCAGACAACTCGAATTATTCTAATTCGAGCCGTTCGCAAACCCTCGCTCCGCAAGGGCTTGCGAACGGCTTATTGTAACTGACCTGTGCCTGAGTGCAAGCCACAACACAGGCGACGCTTTGTGGAACCTGGTGCCCATTGTAACTGACCTGTGCCTGAGTGCAAGCCACAACGCTTCGCTAACACAGTGACATCGGCTATATATTGTAACTGACCTGTGCCTGAGTGCAAGCCACAACTGGGTAAGGCACGGTCTCTTGCTTGTTATGATTGTAACTGACCTGTGCCTGAGTGCAAGCCACAACTACGATCGGCGTCATAACTTAAACCTTTGAATTGTAACTGACCTGTGCCTGAGTGCAAGCCACAACGCCAGGTCCCGAACGCCTTCAGGGGCAGCCATTGTAACTGACCTGTGCCTGAGTGCAAGCCACAACCGTGGTAATCATAATCGCCGACGAGGTGTATTGTAACTGACCTGTGCCTGAGTGCAAGCCACAACCCAAGATACGCCCAAACCCTGTCAGCTACCATTGTAACTGACCTGTGCCTGAGTGCAAGCCACAACATGAGGACACAACAGCCGGCACCCTCGGCGATTGTAACTGACCTGTGCCTGAGTGCAAGCCACAACCTTTTCGCTGCTCGTTGAATCGCATCAGCGATTGTAACTGACCTGTGCCTGAGTGCAAGCCACAACCTGCGCTCGGCAAGGTGTAAACAGGCCCCGATTGTAACTGACCTGTGCCTGAGTGCAAGCCACAACCCCTGGGCCGCTGGGCTGAATGGATAACGGATTGTAACTGACCTGTGCCTGAGTGCAAGCCACAACGTCTGCGACCAGGCCTGGACCCTAACCAGGATTGTAACTGACCTGTGCCTGAGTGCAAGCCACAACTCATCGATATGTCCGACGGATAATCCGCCGTATTGTAACTGACCTGTGCCTGAGTGCAAGCCACAACTGACCGGGCTAAGATGCTTTGTCAAATCCATTGTAACTGACCTGTGCCTGAGTGCAAGCCACAACCTGTCGCCGATTCGCCCGGCCTGCCGTACATTGTAACTGACCTGTGCCTGAGTGCAAGCCACAACGCTAATGGCGCCGATGGTCTTTTGGATATTATTGTAACTGACCTGTGCCTGAGTGCAAGCCACAACGTATTATCGACGCGCCCCGGCCGTTTGCAAATTGTAACTGACCTGTGCCTGAGTGCAAGCCACAACGTGCAGGTTCACGACCATATCCGGCAGAGTATTGTAACTGACCTGTGCCTGAGTGCAAGCCACAACGTATCGGCATTGCTGTCTTTTTCTTGTTAAATTGTAACTGACCTGTGCCTGAGTGCAAGCCACAACACCAGAACCGTCGTTGTCGGGTCTTCGGCATTGTAACTGACCTGTGCCTGAGTGCAAGCCACAACGGAAATTGAGAAGCCATAGTTTATCCTCTCATTGTAACTGACCTGTGCCTGAGTGCAAGCCACAACATTAACACTGGAACTGAATCTGATTGTAACATTGTAACTGACCTGTGCCTGAGTGCAAGCCACAACCCATAAAGAGCAGGCCACAACCAGATAATAATTGTAACTGACCTGTGCCTGAGTGCAAGCCACAACCTATGCATCTACATCCACTTGCTGCTCTTTCAAAATGTCAAAATAAAAAACCGTTATGGCATCGCTGCCGGGGCTTGCTACGTAAACATTCCTGCCATCAGGACTGACCGCTACGGATTTTGGCGAAATCATTCCCTCAACCGTCTTTCCCTGAAGAACATCTCCATTCGTAACAGTCGATATGGACGCCAGTTCGCCTGTGCTATTTATGTTGACGACAAACAATGTTTAGACAGACAAATTTATGCTTAAGAAATACTAATGCTATTTTCATATTAGCTTATATCTCGTCAGATCGTAAAATAATCTGCACTTACCGTAGATTGTAAATCTTTCTTTTTTAGCTAAAAACAGGCCTACCACTCGATTTGCCATCCTTATATGCGAAATTCCTAAAATTTTTAGTAAATTCCCATTTTCTTCTTGACATTATCGGCCCATCCTATGTATTCTGATGTATATCAGCAAAAACCTGATGCTATTGTAGGGGTTTTGCTGAGGTGTAATTGAAGAGAAGGGTAAAGAGAAAAGAAAAATGGCGGAGTTGATGGTGAGAATAAAGGGCCTTCTAATAATCTCTTTTATATTTGGTTTTTTTGCAGGCCCGGCCTTCGGAATAGCAAACCCTACTGTTATGATCGACACCAGTGACGGTTTATTCCAAAAGACTTATTCCGAGGGTGAGATTCAAGTGCTCCCCAACGACACCTACTTTTTGGAAGACCAAGCTTCAAACGGAGTCTTCGAGGCGGCGTGGAATCTTACGTTCAAGTCGGACCCATATGCTGTTTCATGGGTATCAATTAGAAACACCACAGGAACAAGCCAAATATACACGGTGACATTTATAGAACCTGTATCACCGACCATAGGGCCATCTTCAATCTATGGCGGCTCTGTAGGGGGCTCGCTTACAACAGACGCCCTCGGTGGATACGTTTCCACAGTGCCTCCTGAGTCGCTGTATCTGGGGATGATAGATGGCATCGGTATTCTGTCGTTTTACCCGCACCCATCCTCGTTGAGCAGGCCCAACGGGGGCACAACAATGATTGATTTGCAGGAGACGTGGGGGCTTGTCGATGGGCCGGTGAACAGCGGCATTAGCATACAGCACAAGTTCGAGCTGGGGCCGGGTGATGCACTGGCTCTGTCTGGGTATTTCCAGGTGGAACCTGTTCCTGAGCCGGCTACGTTATTCCTTCTCGCCGCAGGTGCGGCAGTTGTATTAAGGAGACGTAGCAGGTAATCACACAACTGAGAATATTGGAAATGATAAAAAGCTGTGTGAGTTTTTCACAGCTTTTCTTTTTTTAGGGGAAAAAGGGGGGCAATATCCTTTTGGGGGTTTTAGCGGGCTTATTGGCCGCCGGGGCCGGAAAGGCCGAGCCGTAGCCGGACAGGTCAGTTACAATTGATATAGAAAGTAGCCGGGAGGCACTACAAAAAATATCGATATCGGGTTGAAAAAGGGGCGAGGATGGCATCTGCGACCTGCGAAATGTAATCTGAAAAACCGGGCAATAAGACCGACCCCTGAAAATCCCCCCACAATCTTTGGGACGGTTATTATACTCCTGCCTCCTTGACGTCCCACCAGACCTGTTGATAAAATACCTCCACGCCCATTGGAGGGCATTTCGCAATAGCTAAAACCGATAGAGTTGCGTTGTCCTTAGAAAAACTGGCTCAGATTCCGCCTGTTTTGCCGGTCATAAGCGGCCATCCCCTCGATTTGGAATCGGCTGCCCAAGACAAATTCGAGCTTTGCTACCGCCTCGGCCCCGTCTTTGACATCATACGCCACAAAGATACCGCTATGCCGACCACCATCGCAATCTACGGCGACTGGGGCACAGGCAAGACCAGCGCTATGCGCTGGCTGGATGCTCTAATTGGGGAATGGAACAAAAGTAAAGAGAACACAGGTGAGACAAAAGTGCACACGGTTTGGTTTTACCCGTGGAAGTATCATGATAAGGAGGATGTGTGGCGAGGTCTTATTTCGGAAGTAATATTAGCAAGTATAAACGTCAAAGGCGCGGATTTGCCGAGAGTTGAGAAGGCAGCAAAACAATTTGGTCTATTCTTAGGAAGAAGTTTTTTACATGTATTAGGTGCGGTCAATGACAAGGCCGGTTCTGCGATTCAAAAAACAATAGAAGAATTCAACCGTGTTGACCATCCGGAGAAGGCATATCTCAATGAGTTCGAGAGTTCACTGAAGGAGTGGACCGACGAGACACTTGGCGAGAATGACCGGATGGTCCTCTTCATTGACGACCTTGACCGCTGTATGCCCGAGATTGCCCTTCAGGTGCTCGAGGCCCTCAAACTCTATCTGAACATAAAAAAGCTCATTTTCGTCGTCGGTTTGGACAAGGATGTTATAGAAAAACTCGTCAAAGACCATTATGAGAAGCTCAGCCTGAAGGATTACACAAAAAGTGAAAACTATCTTGCAAAGATGTTCCAGACCGAAGTAACAGTCGGCCCCAGTGAAAGTCAGGTAACCGACTACCTTTGTGAGCAACTTAAACAAATCGAATACTTCAAAGAGCCTTATCTTAATCTGGTTGAGACATTTTTGTTCATGACTCTTATCAACAAGTTTGCCGACCGCAATCCGAGAGAGGTTAAGCGGCTCATAAATAGCGCTGTTATGGCAGGCGCTGGCGCTGAAATGCTCAAAAAGGCAGGAGAGCAAAAGCCAGCATTGTCGTTCAAACAAGGTCTTCAGGTCTTCTTCATCAGAAAAATCGTTGAAAACCCCAAGACCCACAATATGCCCCGTCTCGTCGGTAGCAACCTCGGCAATGAATTCTTCTCGAAATGGTCGGAAATCGTCCGCGAGAATAGAGGAAAACCTCCGTTCTTTCCTTCACATATCCAACTTTCGGAGGAATACATACAGAAACTCCAACAAGCAAGAGAAGATATCATATTCGGAGAAACACTTTCACAAATGCTTGGGGCAAAGGAAAAACGTGAACTTTTTGAAAAACCACCCGGTGTTCCTGAACCTTATTATGAACTGATTCAAAATTTCCACTTCAGAAATCTGTTACGTCTACTTAAAGATGAAACTCTTGGCCGACTGATGCAAATCGAGTTCTCATCCGAAATCGCTGAAATTACTCAAAAGGTCGAACCACAGCCATCTAAGAAGTCGGATGAAGAAATAATCCGTGAGGCCATTGCCAAAGAACTCAACAAAACTTCTGATGAATTACAAAAAGAGGATTATAGTAAAATAGAGAGTCTCGATTTAAAGAGTCGTGATATCACCGACATTGGCCTGATTAAAATCCTAAATAACTTGAAGGAGTTGAAACTTGGTATGAATCTAATTACTGACATCAATCCTCTTAAAGGATTAACAAATCTGATAATACTGCACCTATTTCTAAATCAGATTAGCGATTTAGGTCCCCTCGTAAATTTGGCAAACCTAGTAGAGTTAAACCTTGGAGGAAATCAAATCACCGACTTAAGACCTATTATAAATCTGACAAATTTAAAGAAATTATATTTCTGGAGAAATAAGGTCACCGATATTAGCGTTCTCAAAGAATTGACAAACCTAACAGAATTAACTCTTGGGGAAAATAATATCACTGACATTAATCATATCAAAGGCCTTAAAAACTTGACGAAAATAAACCTTAGGCAAAATCAAATCAGCGACATTAGTCCTATCAAAGGCCTGACAAACCTGACGGAGCTGGCTCTCGAGCATAATCAAATCAGAAACATTAATCCTCTCGAAGACCTTACAAACCTAACAGAACTGCACCTTGGGGAAAATCAAATCAGAGACATTAGCCCTCTCAAAGGACTAACAGAACTGACGAAGCTAGGCCTTGAGGTAAATCAAATCAACGACATTATTGTTTTGAAGGAACTTACTAAGCTGGAAAATCTTGACATAAGAGTTTGTCCCAAGATAACCGATGAGCAGGTCGCCGAGTTGCAGAAGGCATTGCCAAAACTGCGAATAGTAAGATAGTGGATTCGACTACTTCGACAGAGCTCAGTACAGGTCTGCTCACCACAGGTGGGTTCGGCTCTTCTCCTGCGGAAGGGGGATTTGTATTTCGTCCCGCCACACGGAAGGCGGGCAAGCGTTCATATTTCGTCCCAGCAAATACGCATAACCTCAAGAAGTACAAGGACTTAGAATGCTCAATATATTTAACTGAAAATTGTTAGATATTTATTGAACTTCTGCGTTGTTTTTGGTATAATACCGCACGTTGGGCCGCACTGGTCCGGCAAGGCCGCCTCAAAAGGTGGCAACGGAGTTCCGCAAAGGTAGCAGCCCAAGAGAGGGCAAGGCAGGAGGGACAGAAGTCCCAGGAAGATTTTCAATTTTCTATTTTCGATTTGGTATTTGTTTGAAAATTTGGATTTGGGACTTTGGGACTTCGTGGATCCCCTGCTGCTAACCAAGAAAGCAGATACTCGGGGACAAGGAGGAGAGAATGATATGGCAGGCAGGAGAACAAAGAAACCAAGCCGGCTGAGCCGCATCTTAGAAGTCGTATATTTGTTGTATTGCCGAATTCGATTCGGGAGCAATATCCGGCTGATACCGCTGACGAGAAACAAGTTTGCCATTGTTGACGCGGCTGATTACGAACGGCTGACGGGATTCAACTGGAGCGCAAGATACGGCACGCACACGTGGTACGCGGTGCGGTGCGCAAGGGTCGGGGAGAGGAGCAAGAGGCACCTCGTCTGGATGCACAATGTAATTTTGCCGCCGCCGAGAGGCAAAATTGTTGACCACTTCAATCACAACGGATTAGACAACCGCAAGACAAATCTTCGCGTTGCGACGCGAGGGCAGAATACGTGCAATTGCAGGAAACGGAAAGGATGTTCGTCGAGATTCAAAGGGGTGAGTTTTCATAAAAACAGGCGAGGACGGAAACACTGGGACGGTTATATCAACGTCAACAGCAGACGGATAAGCTTAGGACGTTTTATGACGGAGGCAGAAGCAGCGAGAGCATACGATGAGGCGGCGAAGAAATACCACAAGGAGTTTGCGAGGTTGAACTTCTCAGATTAGCCACAAAGACACCCCCTGCCTACTGCTTGCCTCCCCGACAAAGCCATTCGAGGACAGGTGGGCAGGCAAGCCACAAAGTTTTATTCTTGTTGTTAAAAAACCAGTGTCCATCCGCCTGCCCGGCGTAGCTTTAGCGAAGCGGGGTCATCCCCGCCTGCCTGCACTCACATGCTGTTGGCGGGTGACCTCGACCGCTGCTTCCTCGGTTTCGTCGGCGCAAATAAAAACCCCCGGACGGCCGGGGGTTAAGGACTGCCGTGTATAGTCCGTTATTCCAAGTTCATCGCCTCGGCGAAGGTGGTGAGGTTATTGGCCCACTTCTTGGCCTCTTCGAAGTCGATTTTGTCTTCTTTGACGAGGTGTGCCAGGTGTTTTTCCATCGTAACCATTTTCTCGTCGTAGCGGTTCGTGGTTTTGGTCTGCAATTGTGAATATATCTGCTCTACTTTTCCCGTCCTTATAAGGTTTGCGAGGGCGTAGTTGTTGTTAAGGATTTCCATCGCGGCAACCCGGCCTTTGCCGTCTTTTCGCGGGATCAATTTCTGGCTGACGATATAGGCCAGTCCCAGTGAGAGCTGGTTTCGGACCTCGTTTTGTCTGCCCGGCGGGAAGTAATCGAGGATACGCGTGATTGTGCCCGCGGTGTCCCTGGTGTGCAGGGTTGAGAATACGAGGTGTCCCGTTTCGGCTGCCATAAGCGTCATAGCAATGGTCTCGGCGTCGCGCATTTCGCCGACGAAAATTATGTTGGGGTCTTCGCGGAGCATTGAGCGCAGCCCGTCGATGAACGAATAGACGTCGCGGCCGATTTCCCGCTGTGAGACCAGCGCCTTCTTTTGTTCGAAGATATATTCGATGGGGTCTTCGATTGTGATGATACGGCAGGGGCGTTCTTCGGTAATGCGGTTAATCAGTGAGGCGATTGTGGTGGATTTTCCCGCGCCTGTTACACCGGTTACCAAGACAAGGCCGTGCTTGCGGTTTATAATGTCCTTCCAGATGTCGTTGGGAAATCCGGTTTTTTCCACGGGGGCTATATCAGCGGATAACGCCCGAATGGCCGCACAGATGCCGTCGTTTTCTTTGAAGACATTGATTCGGAAATGGGTTGTGGCGAGCCGATATGAGCAATCGACGCTGTGCAGCTCACGAAGCTTATCGATGCTGTTTTCACTGAGCAACGGCAGGATGAGCTGCTCAGCCATCTCTTCGGTCAAAACCGGGCCTTTGAGCTTCTCGAGGTCGCCGTCAAATCGATAGGTAGGGGGTGCTCCGACCTTGAGGTGCAGGTCTGAGACCCGCATCGTGCCCATTTCCTCGAAGTAATTGAGCATATCCTGGATGCTCAACTGGCCCATATCTTCAGTGGGGTAAACGGCTTTAGTGATTTCTTTGACTACGGCCATTGTCCGGCTCCTTATCAAAACTATACAAAATATAGCGTCTGCGCCGGCGGTTTCCAAAATCCGGGGCTGAATTATCGCCGGCTGGGTGTGTATCGGCAAAAAAAGGGGGCAGGAAAAGTAGAATTTGTGGGGGTTTCCGACCTCGGCTCGCCGCCGAGGCGAGACGGGTGGGCAGCTTTTTGGGGCTGTTATTTGGCTTTCGCCAGCCAGTCGTTGAGGTTTTTGGCCAATATTTTGACGTCCTTTTTGGCCATTATGTGGTCGATTATCGGGCCGGGGATTTTGAGGTTGGTCATTGCCTTGGCTGCCCGCTGCCACAGCCGGTCGCGTTTGGCGTCGGTGTCGGCCAGATACAGTTCGCTGACTAATTCGCTTAACTTGCCGAGGGCGATAGCGCTGAGGTTGTTGTAGTAGTTCGATATTACGTCTTTCTGATATTCCGAGTATTCTCGTTTAGCCATATTTTCGTCGCTCGTCGCTCGTATTTTGTCGTTCGCCGTGCATATTGCGAAGATGATTTTGCAGGAAACTGCCAGATAAATCAAGGCGCCAGTGGTCTTTTTGATGGTTTTGGAGCGTGAAAACGGGATGAGTGCATGAGGCCTTACTCGGGGCCGTGTGCCGGGGGTGTATGGGACCCGTTAAAGAACTCCATTAGGGCCGGTCAAACATGGTCAATTGCCGCTTATGGTATCACAAAGACCGGCCCAGTCCCCGGGGAACAGGTCAATACTGATTTGGCATTAACTTTGTTTGGCCTGGCCGATTTTATAACCAAGATAACCGACCACAACAATGCCAATAATATGCACGACGAACCATCCGCCGTTAAGAAACTGAAGAGCCCTCGGTAAGACCACTAACAGCAGATTCATATGCTCGACCATTGTTCTACTCCTTAATCCAAGATTAGTTTCGAACGCCTGTTTCTGAGATATGATGCCGGCTGATATAATGTCAAATCCGTCGTAAGAACGCAACTTCTTTTTGACACCCGCCAAAAGGCGAGGTCTCGCCAAAGGCGGACGGGTTTAGCCGCAAAAAGGCACAAAAGGATTTTCGATGCTCGATAATCCGGCGTAAAACGCCGGCCTAAATACGATTGACGAGGTTGGGGGGTTGGGGTATTGTGGGGTCGGGAAATCGAGGGGTATTTCTCGTCTATGGAGTTATGAAGGATGGCAAAAAAAAGACGAAAGAACAAGAATATGGGGGATTTATTTGACATCTTGCAGTTTGCCGTTGGGTGAATATAATCAATGGAGAAGTAATTAGGTGAAGGGAATCGCGAATGAGCGGTGATGTCAGCAACAAGAAAAGATTGATAGCACTTACAGAAGCAAACCTCAAAGAAAAGAACCGCCATATTTATATAAGCGGCCATCACGACTTTTTCCCGAAAGAATGCCACGGGCAATCAATCACCTTCAAACAAAACATCAAGACTTGAATTTTGGAATACATAAATTAGTACTTCAAAAGAGCAGAACTATGGTGCTCCTTGGACACGAGAGGAACTGATTCTTGCATTTGACCTGTATTGCCGAATTCCTTTTCGCAAAACTAAAGCATCAAATCCAGAAGTCCAGCGATTGGCGATGTTGATTAAGAGAACCCCCGCATCAGTTGCCCGAAAATTAGGAAATTTTGGAGCGTTTGACCCCGAACTCAAAAGAAGGAACATATCAGGACTTATCCATGGTAGTAAACTGGACCGTGAAATCTGGGATGAGTTTCACAAAAATTGGAATACTCTTGTGCTTAGAGCAAGAAATCTTCGTGAATCATTGGGGGATACTCCGAAAGACCTCATCGAGATCGAATTTCCGAAAGGCCCTTCCGAGCGGGAAATAAAAGGTAAGCAAAGAATTCATCAATCATTTTTTAGGCAAGCAGTATTGAGCAGTTACGAATATACATGTTGCATTACAGGTATAAACATTCCTGAGTGTTTGACAGCAAGTCATATCGTTCCCTGGAGCATTAGTGAAAAATATCGAACAGACCCAACCAACGGTCTTTGTTTGAGTGCGACCTTTGATAGATTGTTTGATAATGGTCTGATTACAATTTCGAACAATTTGAATGTAGTCATTTCGGGTAAGCTTTTGAAAACCTCTGGCCCATCCTATGACTTGGTTTGTTCTTATCATATGAAGCCCATAATACCTCCCAAAAGATTTCTACCTTCTGCCGAACGCCTGAAATGGCATTATGAAAATATATTTTTGCATTAGGGAACGACAATCGGAGACTACAAAATGACCCATAAAGTATCTGATACCGTGAATCTTACTATTCAAGAATATGCTGCTGTATTCCCGACGCACAAGGGGAAATATGCTGCAGAGCAACTAATAGATTGGACACGAATTGAAGCCAAGCTCCAGAATGAAATGGAATGGACACAGGAAGGCGCAACACATGTTGCCGCTCTCGCTCGTGACTATGGGGCGTTCGTTTTGCGCAATGCACTGGCGTTGGCATTGTCTCTGGGCGTTGAGGATGGTGAGTTTGGTTATTAGGCCTGTTGGCAAGCATACCTGTCATTTTATAGGCCGAAAAAATATGCAGATTTTCTTATAATTTCCCTTGACCAATAGGCAGGTCTTGCCGTATATTATAATAAGCGGACTGGAAATTCCGGTCGGTATGAGGCTTTTGGGAATACCAGAAGCCTCATACTATTTTTATGGGAAAAGTTTCAAACCCCAGCCGTCAATCCTGCCATTATTGTCCATTCTAAACTTCGTTTTGATAATATCATATGCCCTGTTGGGTTGTGTCGGGCGAAGAGTTTTTATGCCGATGGGTCGAGCTGTTAAATCGGCTATCTGCAAACCTGAAGAGTTTGATCGCTTGTCAACCATAACCATGTTGAAAGGCATTGGCTTGTTGAAGTAGTTGGCGCCGTCACAAATCCGCCGAAAAACGAGTTCGAGTTCGTCATCCTCTTTTTTGCCACGTTTTTCTACGATGACAGACGTTCTTTTCTGTGCCTGACCGGCATCGTTAAGATATCGAAAGACCCTCTCTAAACCAAAGGACAAAGAAATCTCGTAGGGATTAGTGGGCATTGTATATTGTTGCTTTAATCGATTCTTGTCGATAACAGATGCGATGAGAGTAAATGGCACTGAACTCATCAGGTTATTGAGCGAAACGACGAAATTTTGTCGGATGTCTTTGTCAAACAGGATGGCAAATACACTGTCTTTTTGAGGTTTTCTGATATCATGTTCGTGCAACACGACTTCGATATGTCCCCAAAATTGCATTTTTAGCTGCATCAGTTGCGGAATGACCTTATCGATGTAGTCCTGTTTTCTGAATATGCAAAAAACAAGAACAAAGATCGGATAGTTTATATCTATGCTTTCCAAACCATGGTCGCCGCTTTCATCGACGTAAACAATATAATCGCTAAATTGTTGTTGTGTGCCTGCACTCAAACTTCTATTTCCTCGCTTATGCGGTTCTGCCTGCGGCCAACTCTAAATCTTCGATGGTTAAATTAATGTACCTGTCGAGTAGGATATTATCATCAAACCCATAGTATAACAAGGCAGATTTGGAAGCGAAAAATTTTAGGAAACAAACAACGCGATATGAAGATTTTACGATTTCTTAGGAGGGAAGGTTGGCACGTTATTACGATTTGGCAGTGTGCGCTTCGCAAACAAGAACGTATTATGGCGCGTCTGAAAAGAATGCTTGTTCCCAGTGAATGAGAAGGCGAAGTATATAGTATATGCGAAGCACAAGGATGAACAGGTGGTGAAGGTGCCTGACAGCGAAATAGTGATAAAGAAGGCGAGCATTTATGGTAGGAAAGAATCCTACGAAAGGTTGAGTGTGTATGAGGTATGCGGGACTTACGGATGAGCCGGAAAGAAGAAAGAGGGAACATAGCAACCCTCTCGACTTCAGAGTAATGCAGCAATTCACTTCTGAGCCGGCAGCCCGGCAATGGGAAAGGAGAATGCTGGCGCAGGGCTATGAGGAAGATACCAGAGGCAAAGGGTGGAAATTTGGCTATACCTTTTCAATCTGAAGTTAGTTCGTAGTTCGTTGTTCATAGTTTAAACCCCGCCGGAGGCACATAAAAGTTGGGGGTTGGTTGATTTTCAAAAGATGCCTTCTGGAATCAGGTTAAATTTTAATTCCTTCTTCTTGTTTCTTCGCTTTCTTCACAGCAAAAAACGCCATATCTTAAGTATCCATCAGTAGTTATAATCAGTGAAAATCCGTGTTAATCCGTGGTTAAATTTTGTTAGATAATTATTGAACAGGAGTATTGTATTTGGTATAATATCGACGCAATCGACTTCGCAGTAGCGAGCCGATTGCATAGACCTCGCCAGAGGCGGGTCGACCTGCCGATAGAATCGGCAGTAGTAGCACAGAAGTGCAAGGCCCTGAACCGCTTCTGGTTCAGGGCAAGGCAGCGGAGTTCCGCAAAGGTAACAGCCCAAGAGAGGGCAAGAAATTCAAGAATCAAAAGTCAAAATTGCGGTGTCGCTGCGCGACGGATTTTGAACGTCGAACATCGAATATTGAACAATTAGAAAACTTGGTGTCTTGCCTGCCCCCACGGCTACTTGTCGAAGGCAAGTGTGGGGGGTGGCAAAAAAGGAGAGGATGTTATGTCAACTATTCAAATCAAAGTTCCAAACTGGCTCGATTTTATTTTCACCTGTCCCCTGCTCACCTATCGCCTTCTCCGTTATGGCTATTCCTACCGCAAAATTTATCTCAGCGAAGGCGAATGGACAATTGTGGATTCGATAGATTATTATCGGTTTAACAGCTTCAAATGGTACCTTTCTGGAAATAAAAGTAATTTTTACGCCCTTCGGTCCGTCAAAACAGGTCCAATGCAGACAAAAATTGTTTCTTTACACAGGGAAATTATGAATCCGCCGGATGGCCTTATTGTTGACCATAGAAACAACAATGGACTGGATAATCGCAGGACGAATCTGAAAATAAGAACGCAATCGGATAATATGCAAAACAGGAAAAAGAAAAAGAACGCCTCTTCGCGGTTTGTCGGAGTTTATTTGGAAAAACGCACCGGCCGGTGGGCCGCAAAAATCCAGCAACACCGCAAACAAATATGGTTGGGTTACTTTGATAATGAAATCGATGCCGCAAAAACGTATGACAAGGCGGCTAAAAAATATTACGGAGAGTTCGCAAGATTAAACTTCTCTGAAGGTGCTCCTTTGTCCTGAGCTTGTTGAAGGGCCCGCCTGAACTTCTCGTAGCGAAGTTTACCTCGCCGTCAGTTTGGCGGGCGCAGATCCTCGTAGCACAGCGCAGATCCTCGTAGCAAAGCGGAGATCCCGGAATGTCGTTATCCGGGACCCAGCTCCCTTGGTCAAGCAACAGGGGACCCACGTTGGCGGGGACCCAGTTTACAAGAAGCTCCCCTGTCCTGTCTGCACTGAGCCCGTCGAAGTGAGCGAGGTAGAAGGGTTTTTGCTGGTTTTGGTGAGGTGGATGGGTATAATCTGGCGAAGTTTTACCGCTGAGCACGCGGAGTGCGCAGAGGTTATTATGTTTTTTTCTCTGCGGTCTCTATGTTCTCCGCGGTGAATATAAAGGGAACATTTGGTGAAGGCAAGGACGGTAAAGCTGGTTTTGATTGCGATTACACTGTGTATGCCGGTGTATTCGGCCAGTGCGATTGACAACACTGCGGCCAGGGCGTTTGTGGGGCGCGACGTTCACATCAGCGGGGAGAAGTTAGTCAGTTATCACGGCAGCTCCGGAGAGGAGGTGCTCGTCATTGAGGGCAAGTTTTTGATGGCGGCCGGTGCCGATACATTCGGCGGAAACAGGGTCGTTGTCTGGATAAAACGAGGCCCAACGACATCGCTCAGTCCCGGGGACTCCTTACGAAGGACAGGCGAGGCCCAAAGGGTGAACGTGTGGGCATACGTGTCGGGGAGGGTTTCTGCCAGCAAAGGCAAAGGGACGCGACTGGCGGGGCTTAACTGGGAAATGGTCGAGCAAGGCCAGGCGATGGTTATCCGGTTTGAGGCAACTGGTGAGGTGTTTGTAACAGCAAAGAGCAGGGAGTCGGCGGACGTGCGTGGCGGGGAGTTTTACAGGAGCGCGTTTTCGGCGGTAGCGGCGGTTGACAAGGGATTTGCGGATAAGTTTGGGTCGGTATCGCCGCCGCGGGTGGAGCCGACGGTGGCTATCCCCGAGCCCAGTCGAGCAGCGAAACCGGTGGAGCCGAAGCGTGAGTCGGCTGAGCCAAAGGAAAAGCCGGCTGCGGTTCGACAAGCTCACCGCCCCGAGCAAAGTCGAGAGGCCGAAGTCGTGCCCCGACAGGCGGAGGGGGCATTTGGGTTTATTGAGCGGATATTAGGGCCTTTGAGGAAGCCGCAAGCCAAGGTCCCGGAGTCCCGGCCGCAGGCGAAGATACGATATCCAGTGAATTTGGCGCCGGCGGGGGATATAGAGCCGAACGTCGAGTGGGGCGGTGTTGCGAAGGGGGCCGAGGTTGCGACGATAATCGGGCGGTTCTATCTGTGGCAGAGGCAGGATGAACAGGGTCGGTTACTGGAAATGCAGGCGGACGCGGCGGTGGTGTTTTACTCCGGAGAGAAGCCAAGCACCGGTGAGAAACCGGGCGGGATACAGGATTTGGGAGCCGCGGGGGCGATTGAGGCGGTTTACCTTTGCGGCGACTTGGTGATGACGGAAGGATTGAGGACGATACGAGCGGATGAGATGTATTATGAGTTCGAGGAAAAGAGGGGCCTGGCGGTCAATGCGACGGTGCGGAGTTTTGACGTTGGGCGAGGGATTCCGATATACGTGCGAGCGGGCAGGGTGAGGCAGTTGGCGGAGGGCAAATTTGCCGCCGAGGACGTGGTTTTGACAAGCAGTGAATTTGCCGTGCCGCAGATTTCGGCCAAGGCATCGAGCGTGCTGGTTACAGATACGACGACGATAGACCAAATCAAGGACAGCTCCTACGACGTGCAGATGCGTGACGTTCGGCTCAAATCGGAGGAGACGACGATATTTTACTGGCCTTTTATGCGAAGTAACCTGGAGAGGCCTGATATCCCATTCAAGAGCATACGCGTGGGGCGAGACGGGATTTGGGGAACAAGCGTGGAGAGCCGGTGGTTTTTATCGCGGCTATTGGGATTGCGTGAGCCGGAGGGGACCGACGGGACATTCGAGGTTGACTACCACAGCAAACGCGGAATTGGCAGCGGGATGGACGTGGATTATGCGCAGGAGAACCGATTAGGCAGGATGACCGGCTACATAATCGAGGACAGGGGCGAGGACCGGCTGGGGCGGGATGCGAGCAGGCGGGACCTTGAGCCGCCGCGAGAGCTTCGGGGGCGATTCGGGTGGGTCCATCGGAAGTTTATGCCGTATAACTGGCAGGTAACAATGGGCATAAACTACGAATCAGACGAACATTTTGTTGAAAGTTACTACCGCAGGGAGTTCAACACGGGTGAGGACCGTGAGACGTACATACATCTTAAAAGAATCGAAGACAACTGGGGGCTGTCTTTTTTAGGCAAGGGCCGGCTGAACAATTTTGCCGACGAGCTGGAGGAATCTCCCACTGCCGAGTATCACCTGACGGGCCAGTCGATTTTTGACGACAAGCTGACGCTTTATAGCGACACTCAGGGCGGCAGGTACCGGCAGCGGATAGGCAAGCACCACGCGACAGCAATGAACGGGGAGTTTTTCACCTTCGGTTCAAATCGCAGCGAACTTGACGCACCGGTCTGGCTGAGCGGGGTAAAAGCGGTGCCTTATATCGCTGGGACGGTCGGGTATGACGACCGCAGCGGGTTTAACAGGTCGCTTGTGGATGGGAGCAACAGCGGCAGTTTCAACGAGGACGTTGTGGGGATTGGTGAGGGGGGGCTGCGAGTATCGAGCCAATACTGGAAGGTCTATCCTGTCGCCAGGTCGCGGCTTTGGGATTTGGACGGGCTGCGCCATATTGTCAGGCCTGAGCTGACCGCGGCGGTTTACGAGGAGAGTGACCCGGTGGTCAAACAGCACGACGTGATTCACACGGAAATATCGCAGCGTTTGCAGACAAAGCGGGGGACAGGCGATAACGAGCGCATAGTGGACTGGATGCGGCTGGATTTGGGGGGGACGTGGTTTACCGACAACGAGGAGCGAACGGAAGACAGCGGGCCTTACAGGTTTATCTGGAACAGGCCAATGACGCCGTTAAGAATGTACACGATGCCTGGGATTCTCAACGGCGATTTGAGGGAAGGGCTAAAGAAGTTTGAAACCTACGGGCCGGCGAGGGATTATTTTAACGCCGACTATATGTGGCAAATAAGCGATACGACGGCTTTATTAAGCGATGCGTATTACGATATACACAGCGGCACGTTCGAGCAGGTTGACATCGGTTTTTCGCGGACGAGATGGCCTGATTTGAGCTACTATATCGGCTCGAGATACCTGCGGGATGTTAAGGTGCTCGATGAGCACGGGTCGAACGCGTTTGTCTTTGCGGCCAGTTACGTTCTGGACCCGCGATACACGATTGTGTTCTCGCAGCAGTTTGACTTCGACTATGGGGCAAACGTGGAAAGCAATATAACCTTAATCAGGCGTTACCACCGCGTTTTCTGGTCGCTGACGTTCAGTGCGGATGCCTCGCTTGACCGCCAGTCGGTTATGTTCAGTATCTGGCCTGAGGGCGTGCCGGAACTGGCGCTCGGCAGCAGGAGATATACGGGACTGAGCGTGCCCGGTGGGTACTAACCTCGCCACGAAGACGCTAAGGCACGAAGTCATTTTTGATTTATGATTTTTGATTGCTGATTTTTAACAGCGGATTCGTCGCGGGGGCGATATACGAAATACGAACGCTTGCCCGCCTTCCGTGTGGCGTGGTTTTACCCCTCTCCGGCGGGGCAAAAGACGAAATTGTTATCGACAGGGGGTTGGAAAAGAACCGGTAACGATCAAAGATTAATCAGCCATTTACAGACAGAAACGGTTTGATTTTCGTTTGTAAGATTCGCGGCGTTTGAGAGGACACCTTCTTTAAGCTGTCGATATATCTCCTGGGCCATTGACTTTTCAATCGCTGCACCGATGAAGAAGGTCTTTGGGCTAAGACGCAGTTTTGCAAATCCTTTCCTGATACGTTCGAGGGCAGAATTGGCCGTCTTCCAGTGCTCGTCGGCACCTGCAGGGTCTATGCCACCTTTTAGCTCACCCAGAGCAAGATATTTCTTTGGGTTGTTATGAGCAGATTCTTCGTTATTTCCTATGCTAATTGCGTCGGGGACAACAGCAAAGAGGGAGAGGTCAACATTCTTCCGGACCATTGGCACAGTTAAATTATAAATCAATGTCCTTGGCCCTGCGGATTGCCAACTCAACCCTTTGAGGTTAAGCTCAATATCGGAATCATCGGCGGACCGTTCTATCCACTTCTTGGATTTTGAATGAAACCAACGATAGTTTTTACCCTCAATCGATAAGGTTGCAATCAGTGCCCTTGAAAACTTCTGTTCGCCTACCGAACCGGCCAGATTTCTGATACTCCCGCCAAGCGAGTCACCTCTGGTGAGCAGGAATCTATAAACCAGCTCATCGACGAATTGTTTCCCTGCTGGTTCGAGAAACTTATTGATTAACCCTTTGATTGCCTCGATTCTGTCGTCTTCGGCAAGATGGCCGTTTGCTTTGTCTGATATTCCCGCTGCTGTTAGCATTGAGCCGCGTATCTCAACCATCTTCAAGAGGTCTTGCGGACTTCTGGCTCGCGATGCCACGACTTTTAACGCCTTTGCTTCCTCTACAAACGGGGTTGCTTTCCTGTTCTTTTCCAAAGCCAGTGCTATGAAGCCAGCACGGATCTCCTCATAAGGCGTAACAAGCGAGTCGCTTGAAGTAAGATGTGCTCTGTAACTGGTGGTCTTGCTCAAGCGGATTTCCTCCAGACGTAGACGCATTTTCTTAGCGCGTCCCTGCCGTATTGGCCCATCTGCTGGCTGCTGTTGCCTTTTCCTTGGGGCACGACAAGTATTCCGTCAACAGTAAAACCAAGCCCTTCGGCGATAGAGGAGAGTATGAGGTCAACAGATATGCTTGCGCCCGCGTACCTCACGTTATCGTTCACCATAAACATCAGGCCGTTGGGGCGAAGAACTCGATGGCACTCTCGGAGGATACAAGCCATTTCGTAGAAATACCCCTTGACCATCCTCGCAATTCCGGGATTGTTTAACTTCTGCTCACGTCTCTGGCATTCGAGATACTCAATAATTGCTTGTAACAATTCTTGCCCGTCTGTGACCTCAACGGCCTTTTGCCAGCCAGGATTTGTTCGCAGGAGGTCCTTGGGTCGATTCTCGACGGTGCAACTGAGCATATTTTGCCTTAACTCGGCCAATTGAGACTCCGTAACGCTGAGCATAGCAAGCTCGAGTGCATATGTTCTTGTGTAATCGTAGCGATTGCAGTAAGGGGGGGATGTAATTACAGCCGCGTATGAACCCGTCTTCAAAGTTGGCAGGATATCAAGAGAAGACCCCCTAAAAAGTCGTATCTCCTTGGAAGAATTTTTTGGTTGTGCGAACAGACCTTGCGGTTCCTCCCTATTTGCAAGGTCGAAAATTATCTCGTCTAACTTCTTAACAATTGCTTCCCTGAACGTATATATCTCGCCTTTACTAAACGGCTTATGTCCATTTTTTCTCCCCGACCTTGAATCCCATCTCAAGTATTGCCCGTCTTTTCGGGTAAAACTCACGGATTCCAAAACACAAAGAAGCGCAAACTTCAGGAGATTAGATACAGGTGACTGTTCCTTCTTGATTTGATATAGATACTTACTTATTTCTTCCTCAGTTTTATGTGGATAAGCTCCCTCTGTAATCCTAAATTTGTTAAAAGGGGTCGAATGAACGCAACTTCCCCACGGTCTCTCATCTCTCCATTGCTTTAACACCTCCACCTCATCTGGAGTTATTTCATTAGCACACTTCCTGGCGTCGATGACTTCTTGCCCGACCGGAAGTAACTCTATCCCATCAGCAGAATAGCATCCTTGTACCGCAGCGAATAAAGTCGTACCAACACCAGCAAAAGGATCCAATATTTTGCCTTTTGGAACCTTGTATTTTTGCAGGAGATATTCGACGAGCTCAGCAGAAAATGCCTCTTTATACTTGTACCATCTATAGGCGTTTTTGTCCTTGTTGGCCTGAAAACTAACCACTTGTCGTGTAAGCGACTTCTCAAACCGAAGAGATTGCTCGAAGTGCTTGATAAGGTCGCGGTCCAGTGTCGCAATTTGGTTCAGGTAGTTCTCGGCAGTAGCAGTATCGGTTCCGAATCTATTTGCTAAAACCTGGGTCATATTGGTTTTGAATACTCGCTAACTTGCTTTCCGGTCCACAAGTATCATTGTTTTCGTCCATGTGGCATTATATATAATTCAACAACTTTGAGCAATCGCGCTTGATTCATTTGCCATATTCGTTTCGAATTATCTCCTTACTTTTTCTGTGCGAGTTCATTGTTAAACTTTGCAAGCCATTTCCCTCCCTTTACGCTAAAGTAACCCCAAATAGCCCACGAAGATAAAACTAATACTCCTGATACTGCGATAATTAATACCTCATAAGAATCTGTATAAAACCATTTAATCAACTGATACCCCCAAACAGCGTATCCCAAGGAGAGAGCATTTCCAACCATAAAGGCATTAAAAATATCTCTGCCTTGTTTGGGATTTTCCCAGCCTTTCCACCCCCCGGCAATTTTAGCCCCCATCCATAGTGCTATAAATTCAGGTTGTCCAAGTTGAAAAGCAGCTATATATAAAGGTCTTTCTATTATACCCACCACACAAGCGTAATAAGGTCTACTATAGAATCGGCTATCTCCATCTTGTTTTTTTTTATTTATTGCCAAAATGGTTTCCCAAGCTTTATCGCGAACTTTTTCTATTGGCCAATGAGCCAAAGCGGTAGCAAAAATATACCCAAATGCGCACTGAAGGATTTCTTGTAGATTAAGATACTTCCAACTCCAACTTTTTACGATAGGTGCAGTAAAAATCAATGCTGAGTAGAGAATAATCCCGATACTCACTAACAACCATTTTTTATTCTCCTTTGACATTGTTTAACCCCTTTCTTCCTCTCTGTTTCTGCTCAGTTTTTAGTTTGTTTTTCTCCGTTTTTATCCTCTCCTGTAGTTTTTCTGCTGGTTCGTCGTTTGGATCTTGTGGGCCGAGGCGATAGCAAAGCTCAAATTTGTCCTGCCCGGCCGATTCGGTATCTAAGGGATGGTCGCTTATGACCGGCAAAACGGGCGGAATACTCGCCAGCTTTTCTAACGACAACGCAACTCTATCGGTTTTAGCCATTGCAAAATGCCCTCCATTGGGCGTGGGTGTATTTTATCAGCGGAACCGCTTGGCCGTCAAGAACATACTCGTCTCGGCGACCCGGCTACGGCACGCTCCGCCGTGACGAGAGGCCGAGCCGTAGCCGGAAGGGTATTAATATGCCTGATAGGGATGTGGGGGTTGGTTTTTAGTTTTGAGTTTTGGGTTTTTAGTTAATGATGGGTTCCCTGTTGCGGAACCAAACCCCTGCCTACGACTTGCAGGGGCAAGGAAGCGGGTTCTTCCCGGATGGCGAAACCGAGTGAGAAGCGGTCGAGGGCAGGCGGGAATGACCCTGCGACGCTTAGGGAGCTATGCAGGGCAGACGCTATGCGTCAATTGCGGATTGATAAGAAGGAACCAACTATCTTTCTATCTTCAGATTTGGCAATGCCTTCTGCAAACCACGAAGCTAAATATTATAAGGAAACCGCTTTTTTAATTTTGTCTTTGAGTTTTTTGGTGTTTTGGATTATACGCTATTGGCCGGTTGGCCTTTGGCCAACAGAGCATTTGAGCAGTAGAACAGGTGAACAGTAGATGTAAAACAATATGGATGCTCAAACGGGAGCGATGAATGAAGCAGCGGAAAAAGCTAAGAGAACGGCTGGAAGGCAAGGCCGGGTTTGTTGTAGTTGCGGAGCTTACGGGCGGGCCCAATTTCGACTTCACGCCCATCAGTAAGTTCCTGTCCGCCTTCAATGAGGCCGGCCCTTCTGCCATACCGGATGGCTTTGATTTTGCCGGGGTCACACTGCCTCAGAACCCCGGCGGAACGCCGAATATCGAGCCGGTCTATGCAATAGAGAAACTGTTCGCCGAAGAACTGTTGGGCGAGCTTGATTGCATTCCACATATCTCCTGCAAAGACCACAATGCAAACGCGATAGTCAACACTCTGGTTGGTCTGAGAGCTTTGAATATAGAAACGATACTCACCTTGACGGGCGACAAGCCCGTCTCGGCAAAGGGCGTCTTCGAGCTTGACAGCACAGGACTGCTTCAGCTGGTCAGGGATATGAACAACGAGTCGTATATAAAGGCCAGGCCGCAGGACTTGGACAGGGTTCATCAGTTTTTCCCCGGCGCAGCCGTGTCGCCATTCAAATACACCGAGGCGTCGCAAATGCAGCAGTATTACAAAATGGAAAAGAAGATTGCCTGCGGCGCGAAATTTCTGATTACTCAGGTCGGCTGGGACTGGAAAAAATCGCAGGAGCTTTTCAGTTACCTCAACAAGAACGGGCTGAACGTCCCCGTGATAGGCAACGTCTATGTGTTGAGCACGACAACGCCGGCACCGCGCCTGATGCACGACATCAAGCTCACCGGCTGTTTCGTAAGCGACCAGTTTTTGGCCAAACTTTACTCGGAAAGCGCATCACAGCATATCGAAAGGGCCGCCCAGCAGGTGGCGATGTATAAGGCGATAGGGGCAGCAGGCGTCGATATTGGCGGCGTCCGCGATTTCGATACCTTCGTCGGCATCCTGCAAAGGGCCGCTGAAATCGGAGGCAACTGGGAACGGTTCAAAGACAATCTGTATTGGCCCGCGAAGGACGCCTTCTACCTATATAACGAGACGGGCAGGCCCTTCGACGCCGCTCAGGGCAGGCCTGCGGCGTTGTCCAAACCACGCAAGACGTTCAAACACAAATTCTTCGATTTCTTCCATCGGGCTGTTTTGAACCCGGATTATCGCGGCTTTCACGCATTTAAGCAGGTGATGGCGGCGCTGGGGGCCGAAAAAGGGAAGGGAGCGGTTTACAAATTGTTCAACGCAGCCGAAGGCGGCTTTAAGTATCTCGTATTCGATTGCGAGGCCTGCGGCGACTGTTACCTGCCGGAGAACTTCGGGCTGTGCACAATCGGGGGCTGCGAAAAGGGTATGGCCAACGCCCCCTGCGGAGACGCAACCGCCGACGGAAAATGCGGCAACAACCTCGAACGGGTCTGCATCGGCGAACTAATCTACCAGGCCGCAGCATCCGCGGATTCGACACTTCGACAAAGCTCAGTGCAGGCAAGCTCACCGCAAGAAGAGCAGGGACTCGAAGAACTCCGGAAGATTATCAATAAGCCCAGGATTCACGCCCTCGAACATACGGCGTCAATCCTGAATTACCTGTTTGGCAGGGACCATACGATGAAGAACGTCATCATTTGCGCGGGCGAATCCATTCACGCATCCATTCCCAAGACAGGACAAATAATGAGGCAGTTGGCGCAGCTCGGTCCCGACGCCTATACGAAGCCGAGCGGGCCGCTGAATTACATCAGGGCGCTGATAGAATCGCAGGCCAACGACGGCGCGGATTACATAGCGGTCAACGTTGACGTGTTCGGCGAAGACAACCCGCAATTCGCGGTGGATATGATGCGAGAATACGTGAAGCTGGTCCGCAAGTGGGGCAAGGGCGTCCCCATCTGCGTGGACAGCGGTAGCAACGACGTGCTCGTCGCCGGACTTAAAGAATGGCACAACACCGAACAAAACGTCAAACAGCCGCTGATTAACTCCCTCAAGGTTTATACGATGGATAAGTTCCTGCCGTTGAAAAAGGAATACGACTATGCCTTCATCGGACTTTTGATAACCGAAGAGAAACCTACCGGTCCCGGCGGCTCATATTCGGTTGACGAGCTGCATTCGCTTGCGAAACGGCTTTTCGATAAGGCGGTGGGCCAATATGGTTTCAAACCAGGCGAAATCTTCTTCGACTCGACGGTATTTCCCATTGCAATCGATATGCCGATGGAGCCGGGCGTCCCCGGCTATACCTATCGTGCCTTTGAGACCATCAAAAGGATAAAGGCCGATGTGGCACTCAAAGGCGTGCACTGCTCGCTGGGTATCAGCAATTCCGTCCGCGACCTGCCCGGGAGGCGTATCGGTGTGTGTCGCGCTTATCTGGCAAAGGCGATGGAATACGGTCTCGACGCTGGGATAGTCAACGTCGCCCACCACTATGGCCAGGTGCCTGCCGACCCGGACCTGCTCGAACTGGTTGACGCATACGCAAAGATGAACGGCTCAGCGGAAGCAACCAACAGGGCGATGATGCTTATGGCCAAGTTCTGCCAGGAAAACCGCAAGCCCACAGGGTAGGCCATTATCTTATCGTTACCGAGCCGAAGCTTGTTTTCAATTCCAGCTTGCCGTTACCTTCGCCGACGGTTCCGGTCAGCCGCGTCTTGCCGACATCGCCTTTTATCATAAGCGGCACTTCTGTCTTGATTTTGCCGAAGCTGGTTTCAATGACAACCTCGCCGGCAAAATTCGTTGGGACGTCCGCATCAATGCTGCCATAAGAGGTCGTGATTTTTGCCGACAGGTCATTGGGGCAGGCATCGGCAAAGACGACTTCAATATCGCCAAAGCTCGAATTGGCCCCAAAGTCAGCACAGGTTATCTTTTTGCAATCGACCTTGCCGTATGATGTGTCTAATCGCACCCAGCCGGCGATATTTTCCGCGACGATATCCCCGAAGCTCGTGCGGGCGATGACGTTACCCCTGATGTTTGTCAGTTTGATTTCGCCGTAGGAGCTTTTGCATTTTATACCCGTTTTCGTCGGCACGATGATATTGTAGCTTATCATAATGCTGCGATTGTTCCTGACGTGCGGCTTCTCGGCTTTGACAACCAGGGTCTTGCCCGCTGTTTCAAGTTTTATATGCGTCTGCTCCGCAAGTGACCTAGCTTCGTCATCCGTCGGGGCCTGTCCCGTAATCTTAGCCGTAACGTTGCAGTCGTTGGTCTCAGCCCCGGTGATGGTTATTTCCCCGAAGCTCGTATCGATGCTTATCTGCTCCGTCTCCGCCATTGCCGCCGAGGTCTGCTCGGTCCTTTCATATCTCTCCTGATTCCAGGACCCAAAATTGATACAGCACCCGCAGGCAGTAATAATAACGCCGAGGGCAAGGCCAGCCAGTAAAAGTGACGCCAAACGATGGTTCATTTTTTTATCTCCTTTGCTACTCTACGAAGCACGAGAAAACCGTAGTTAACTGTTACGGTATTGTCCCTTTTTTGAATTTTTCCGCAAGAGCCAGCCCGGACAATTTGCAGTCGGCTGCAAAATACCTTGCAGTTGGTTGCCGTCATAGTACAATCGTAGTCGGTTTTGGGTAAGGAGAACAGGTTATGGCTGAAACACAGTCACAAAACAATCCGCAGGGCAATCAGTGCACCGACAAGGATGCGTGCACCTGGGCGATGCTTTGTCATATAGCGGGGATGGCGTGGTTCATTGTGCCGGTCATAGGCGGCGTAATCGGGCCATTGATTATCTGGCAGATAAAAAAAGACCTGCACCCATTCGTCAACCAGCACGGCAAAGAGGCCCTGAACTTTCAGATTTCGATGCTTATTTACTTCGTGGTGGCCGCCCTGTTGTGGTTTGTATGCATTGGTATGGTCCTGGTGCCGCTGGTTGCTATCGCGGACATTGTCTTTGCCATTATCGCCGCGGTGAAGGCCGCCAATGGCGAGACGTATCGTTATCCGCTGACGATTCGCTTCATCGCGTAGCTTGCAAAAAACGTGTGCCGCCAGTATCATTTGGGCAATGTCCGCAAAATCCCGAAAAGATGGCGTCGCAGAGGTTGCAGTCGCGGTCAACAAAAAGGCCTGGCACAACTTCGAGATTGAAGACAGGTTTGAGGCGGGTGTTGAGCTTTTGGGCAGCGAGGTAAAGTCCCTTCGCACGGGACAGGCCGACCTTACCGGCTCATACGCGAGAATCGCAAATGGCGAATGCTGGCTTGTGGGGACCAAAATCGCCCAATATCAGCAGACAGGCCTGATGGTTCACGACCCGACGCGCAAAAGAAAACTCCTGCTGCACAAGCACGAGATTCGCAAGATATACACCAAACTCGAGCAACGCGGCTATACGCTTGTGCCGCTGCGAATATATTTTAACCAGAAGGGTTTCGCGAAGGTCGAAGTGGCGCTTGCCAGAGGCAAGCGAAAATACGACAAACGCCAGGCGATAACGGAACGTGAGCAGAAAAGGGACATCGAAAAGCGGATGAAAAAATATCGTCGCTGAAAAATTAACTGTTCACCGCGGAGACCGCTGAGAGGGAAAAATATAAAATCAACTCTGCGTGCTCAGCGAACTCTGCGGTAAGATCGAAAAACGAATGAAAACCTACTGCTCTTGAGAAAAATGGAGTACGAATCTATGACCGAAGAAAAGAACGACAAAAAAAAGATTATTGTTGATGAGGACTGGAAGCAGCAGGCCAAAAGGGAAAAAGAGGTGCTGGCCGCCAAGGAAGAGGCGGAAAAGCAAAAAACCGGGCAGCGTAATGGTCGCCAGCCGCTGCCGGAAGGCGACTTCGCGGCCCTTATCAGTATGCTTTTCACCCAGACGCTCTTTTCGCTGGGATTTCTTAATGTTAAGGGCCAGGAGAAGCGCGAGCCGGACCTCATGCTGGCCAAATACAATATCGATATGCTCGAAATGCTCGAGCAAAAGACCAAAGGCAATCTCAGCGACGACGAACAACAGGCCCTTACTACTGCGCTCAATGAGCTGCGTATGGCTTACGTCAAGGTCGCCAATACTGTCCCAAACCAGAAGCAACCGGACTAAAACGGATTGACGCCAGTGACCATATTGGACCAGATTATCGCCGATAAAAGAATCGAAGTGGAGCATCGCCGCAAAGAGCGGCCCCTTGAGGAGCTTAAAGAGCAGGTTGTTCTGTTAGGCAAATGCCGCAATTTCTACAAGGCGGTCACCAAACCCAATGAGCGGGGCATCAACGTCATTGCCGAGATAAAAAAGGCCTCGCCCTCGGCAGGCGTCATCTGCAGGGATTTTGCCCCCGTCACGATTGCCAAGACATACGAAAAATGCGGCGCCGACGCAATCAGCGTCCTGACCGACGAAAAGTATTTCCAGGGCAAGCTCGAATATATCGACCAGGTGAAAACCGCCGTTGACCTGCCCATCCTCCGAAAGGATTTTATCATCGACGTCTGGCAGGTTTACGAGTCGCGTATCGCCGGCGCCGACGCGATACTGCTTATTGCCGAGGCGCTGAAGCCTGGCGACCTTATTGACCTGATGATTGCCGCCGCTGAATTGACGCTGACGGTGCTTCTGGAGATACACGATGCCGATACCCTGCTGGCGGTGCGAAGTATGATTGGCTTCCCTAAAAAGGGCTACAGCGTGCTTGGCATAAACAACCGCGACCTGACGACAATGAAAGTGGACATCAATAACACGTCGCGCTTAGTGCATCTGCTCGATAACAAAATTGACCTCGTTGCCGAAAGCGGCATAAAAACAAAAGCCGACGTCGAAAAAATGAAGGCCGCAGGCGTCAGCGCCGTCCTCGTCGGACAAACGCTTTGTGAAAGTGCGGATATAACCACCAGGTTCAAAGAGCTGTTTGACTGAAATGGAGACAAAAAGCGAAAAAAAAGTTAGCGGTGTGCAGGGACCCCCGACAACGACCCCTGCCTACAACATGCAGGGGCAGGCATTCGAGGGCAGGCAAGGTCTGCCGTACCGGGGCGAGGTCGTCTATATCTATGCTTACGACATCGCACACGATATTAAGAATGAGCCGGTGGAGAAGATTCTAACGCAGCCGACAAAGGACTATCTCGTCGGCCCCAGCAAGCGAATCCCCCGGCAGATGTTTTTCTATCGGCCGCGGATGGCCGAGTTTGCGCCCCAAAAGCGGGTGCTTCGCAGCGGCCAGACGGTGGAAATCAGAAAAAGCGCAAAAATTTTCGGCGTCGGCGCGATGACCGTTCAGGTCCGCGTGCCGTTTGTGGTTGACCGGCTGGAGGACCTTGTTGACTATCACGATTTGAAATTCGGCGAGCGCGGCCTGGAGGAAGAGGTGGCGGAGTTCGCCGAGAGCATCCGAAAGAACCTTGCGTCTTACTGTGTTCGCCCGGTGCCGGCGCTGATGCAGGCGGAGGCGTACACGGTGTTCTGCCTGGCCTGCCTGCCGGGTGTGGCCGAAGGACAAGGTGTGCGTGCGGAGGACTGGCTGACGGCCAACAGAAGGCGCGTGGCTGCGCTGCTTATGGAGGAGGAAAATGCCGAGGCGTTATCCGAGCAGGAGGTCAGTGAATCGACGGGACTATACCTGAGCTACTACGGCGACGACCTTGTGGTCGTTGACTGGGATTCTGCGATTGTCGTCGGCCAGCAGGATGCGCTCGACGACGTCCTGCACATAATGGAGCTTGCAAACGTGCAGTTGGTCGAGCTTGCGGCATACGACAGGGTCCTGGATGAGGCCCTTCAGCTTGCCTACGGCGACGTGAACAGGCAAAAAGTCCGTTCCACCGGCGCAGTGCTGCTGAACCTGCGCGAGCTTCGCATTGACCTGGCGCGCCTCAGCGATGAATTGTCCAATATAACGAAGTTCTTCGGCGACTGGCATTTGGCCAAAACACACAGAAACCTCGCAGACAGGTTCCACCTGAGCGACTGGCAGCGCGTCATCGGCGAAAAGACCAGAACGCTCGATGGTCTCTACCAGATTCTGCTGCAAAACAGGTTCAATTCGTGGATGTTTTTGCTGGAGGCGACGATTGTCCTGCTTTTTATAATCGACCTTGTTGTGCTCTTGGTCAAGTGAGTATTTAAACACAATTCAGTAAGGATGAATAAGATGGCTATAGTTCTTTATATGCTGCTCGGTTTGATTGCCGGCATTCTCAGCGGCTTGCTCGGTATCGGCGGAGGCATAATCGTGGTCCCTGCTCTGGTGCTCCTCTGCGGCTTTTCACAACACCTCGCCCAAGGAACAACCCTTGCTATGATGATTCCGCCGATAGGGTTGCTGGCCGCGTGGTCGTATTATTCCAAAGGTTACGTCGATATCAAGGTAGCCGCCCTTATATGTGTCGGCTTCTTTCTCGGCGGCTTCCTTGGCGCAAAGTTTGCCGGCGCATTCTCTGATATAATGCTAAAGCGAATCTTCGGCTTTGCCCTATTGCTGGTCTCCCTCAAAATGATTTTCGGTAAATGACCATTCACCGCGGAGCACGCCGAGACCGCAGAGAAAAAAATATAAAATCAACTCTGCGTGCTCTGCGGAGCGAAGCGAGTTCGCTATCTGGTTTTACCGGTGTTTTTCGCCTGAATTTTCGCCCATTCGCCGCGCAAATCACGGCTTCCACCGCAGATTATTAAAATCCTCCGCCCTGACAAATTCAACGTGCGTATCGCCAAACAGAACAAAACGACCTTTCGCAGAATGGTTGTCCGTGCTCATTAATTCCGGCCCACCTGCCGGGTTCTTGGCAAGCGGTGTCTCAAAAAGCAAGACCACATCCTTTGGCAACTCAGCCAGTTTCAATTCCGACAGGTTTGAATTAAAAGCGAATTCGCTCAGTCCCTCATCATTTTTGACCCTCCCTTTTCTCATTTCATCCGAACTGTTAGAATCAAATGCTATCAACTCATCACACCAGTTTATTTTGTGAGGTAACTGGCCACTATACTCTTCACCGTATTTTTTTAGCGAGTATCCTAAGTCGCGAAGATTGAAGCATGGAATTTCTCTCGTAGCTTGCCGCTTACGGGCGAGCGTATCCAAGAATATGATCCCTGCAGCATAAGCTATAATTAAACCTAGACAAGCTGCTGCAACATTTAGCAAGCGAGGTTTGTTGAAAAATCCTGTAATAAGAGCAATGAAACTTACAAGGAAAGATGCCAGACATCCATAGAATCCTCCGATGTAAAGATATTGACCTATGGAGGCAATACAAGGATATGGCCCTTTTATCTTCTCTCCTGGGGGTATGTCCCAGTTTATATAGAAGGCCAGCGAAGCCAAAATAGAAAGCGTGAGAGAAATTATTCCAAAGACAAGAGCAACTTTTGATTCAAGTGTTAAACGCCGCTTCTTGTCGGAAGGTGTTTCAGAGTTCATAGTCTTTTTTCTTAATTACAATTATTACAGCTTCTGGGCCTTTTGGATTTTCGCCCATTCATCGCGGAGGGTAACTGTGCGGTTGAAGACGAGCTTGCCCTTTGAACTGTCTGGGTCAACGCAGAAGTAGCCCAATCGTTCAAACTGATACCTGCTTGAGGGCTTTGCGTCCTTCAAGGCCGGCTCGACAAAGCAATTGCTCAAAACCTCAAGCGATTTGGGATTCAGGTTTACAGTAAAATCTTTTCCTTCGGGCACATCGTCGGGATTTTCTTTGATAAACAGGTTGTCATACAAACGGACCTCAGCTTGTATCGCGTCCTTTGCCGATACCCAGTGAATCGTTGATTTGACCTTTCTGCCGTCGGGGGCATCGCCGCCTTTCGTCGCCGGGTCAAAAGTGCAATGCAATTCGACGATGTTGCCGTCTTTATCTTTTACGGCATTGGTGCATTTGATGAAATATGCGTATCGCAGGCGGACCTCTCTGCCCGGCGCGAGCCGATAGAACTTGGCAGGGGGGTTTTCCATAAAATCGTCCCGCTCAATATAAAGCTCTTTCGAGAAAGGCACTTTCCTCGTCCCGGCAGAGGGGTCTTCGGGATTATTTATCGCATCCATCTGCTCGACTTGGCCCTGCGGATAATTATCGATAATCACCTTCAAAGGCCTCAATACCGCCATTACGCGGGGGCTGGTTTTATTGAGGTCTTCGCGCAGGCAATGTTCCAGCAGTGCAACGTCAATGGTGCTGTAGAATTTGTTGACGCCTATCACGGCGCAGAAGTTGCGAATGGCCTCGGGCGTGTAGCCCCTGCGTCGCAGGCCGGCAAGCGTAGGCAGGCGAGGGTCGTCGAAGTCGCGGACGTGCCCGCCGCGCACCAGCTCGATGAGCCGACGTTTGGACATTACCGTATAGGTCAGGTTCAGCCGGGCAAATTCGATTTGGCGGGGATGATTTATTTTTTTGCCCCACGGACCTGAGCCGTCGTCGCTGCGGCCCTCGTTTACGGCGTCGATGAACCAGTCATACAGCGGACGATGATTTTCGTATTCCAGACTGCACAAACTGTGGGTAATACCCTCGATGGAATCCTCGAAGCCGTGCGCCCAGTCATACATCGGATAAATGCACCACGAGCTGCCCTGACGATGATGGTCGGCGTGCAGGATGCGATACATAATCGGGTCGCGCATATTCAGGTTGGGATGGGCCATATCAATTTTTGCGCGAAGAGTTCTGGAGCCATCCGGAAATTCACCATTTCGCATCCTGGTAAATAAATCGAGGTTTTCATTGATGCTTCTGTCGCGATACGGGCTGTTTTTGCCGGGCTGTGTCAGCGTTCCTCGGTATTGCGTAACTTCATCAGCGGTCAGGTCGCAGACGTATGCCTTGCCCTTTTTGATTAGCTCGACGGCCCACTCGAACATCTGCCCGAAGTAATCGCTGGCGAAGAACAGGCGGTTGTCCCACTTGGCCCCCAGCCAGCGGACGTCCTCGACGATGGCATCAACGAACTCCTGCTCTTCCTTGACGGGATTGGTGTCGTCGAAGCGAAGATTAAACAATCCGCCGAATTCGAGGGCCACGCCGTAGTCAATCCAGACGGCTTTTGCGTGGCCGATGTGAAGATATGCGTTAGGCTCGGGGGGAAAACGTGTGCGGACGGTCTGTCCTTCGAATCGGCCGCCCGGGCCGATATCCTCGACAATCATATCCCGTATAAAGTCCCGCCGAGGTTCTTTCCCGCCTTCGTTATTGTTTCTCCCTGTCTCGTTTGATTTATTCATTCATCCGCCTGTCAGTATGAATGACACGATATGGTTGTCACGTCTTGTCTTTCTCGAAAAAAGTTTTTATGGCTTTAGATAACTCAGGGACCTTGTTCTGAACTATATCCCAGAGGATGTTGTTATCGATACCAAAATACTCGTGGACAAGAATATCGCGCATTCCTGCTATCTTTCGCCAATTTATATCCTGCATCTTCGCTCTTGTCGGACCGCTGATGTGTTTTGCCGCTTCTCCGATAATTTCAAGATTACGAATAACTGCATCGTATGTTTTCGCATCGCGCAGAAGTTTCGTCTTTGTCATACCTGTCGTAAAATTCATTATCTTCTCACAGCTCTCGGCAATGTCTCGAATATACATCAGTTCGTCACGCGACATTTATTTTCTCCCGCTCAATTGTCTGACGAATTTCGGGACGAAGCGCCTTATCCGTTACTAAGTCCACACCTGTGCCCAGCAGGTCTTCAAGGTAGAACTTCAGGTCCATAAAAAGGTCGAAGGTGGCCTTGCCTTTGAATTCGACCAAAACGTCGATGTCGCTCCTGCGACCGGCTTCGTTTCTCGCTACCGAGCCAAAAACAGAAAGTCCCTTGACTGCGAACCGCCGGCGGAGAACTCTGATATTCCTTCTTAATTTTGTCAAAACCGTCTTCCTGCTCATATTCAGCTCCTAAGAACGCTTGGGTTACGGTCAACAATTTATCACTTTATGAAGGTCTTGTCCAGATTTGTCGGCCTTGAATGTATGCCGGTCTTTGTGGTATCATTTCCCTATTGTAATGTAGGAGAAACCTAATGAGTATCCTTACGTCGATTGGCAATACGCCACTGGTTGAGCTAAAACAGGTCAATCCCAACCCGAAGGTTCGGCTAATGGCGAAACTTGAGGGTAACAATCCCGCCGGGTCAGTCAAAGACCGCCCCGCCTTCTATATGATTACAAAGGCCGAACAGTCCGGCCGACTCACAAAAGATAAAACCATCCTCGAACCCACATCCGGCAACACCGGCATCGCGCTGGCTATGATTGGCGCAGCCAAAGGGTATCGCGTCAAGCTGACGCTGCCCGCCTGCGTCAGCAGCGAACGCCGACACATATTGGAGGCCTTCGGCGCTGAAGTCGTAATGACCCCCGCCAACGAAGGGACCGACGGCGCTATACGCCTGGCGCACAAGATTGTCGAAAATGAACCCGACAAATACTTTATGCCCAACCAGTTCGTCAACCCCGATAACCCCTTATCCCACTATGAGACCACCGGCCCGGAAATCTATAAACAAACAGGAGGCCAAATCGAATGCTTCGTCGCCGGTATGGGGACAAGCGGCACGCTTATGGGTATCTCGCGATTCCTGCGAGAAAAGTTAAACCACGTCAAAATCATCGGGGTAGAACCCACGCCGCACCACACCATCCAGGGCCTTAAAAATATGACCGAGTCCATCGTCCCTGCAATCTACGAGCGTGACCGGCTCGACGACGTTGTCATAATGGAAGATGAAGATGCTTATGAGATGACACGCCGATTAGCCGCCGAGGAAGGGATTTTCGCCGGCATCTCCAGCGGCGCAGCCGTCGCAGCAGCCGCGAGAATTGCCAAGGATATGAAATCGGGGACCGTCGTCACCATTTTGCCCGACCGTGGCGACCGTTATCTTTCTACAATGCTGTTCCGCGCCGCCTGTGCGAAGTGTCCGCCCTAATTCGTCTTCCGTCGTGCGTCCTGCGTCTTTAGTCTCAATTATCCGCTAAACGCTCTACGCTGTAATTCTTGACAACCTTCGTCTTGTCGCTTAACCTTGCTCCATCAGGGTATCCATATCACCTGAAAGGTTCGTAACTTATGTCCGACAAGGTCGTAACACGATTTGCGCCGTCGCCGACGGGGTATCTGCACATAGGAGGGGCAAGAACCGCCCTGTTTAACTGGCTGCTGGCCAGAAAAACCGGCGGTAAATTCATACTCCGAATCGAAGATACAGACCTAAAACGCAATACCCCGACCGCTACACAACAAGTAATAAACGACCTCCGCTGGCTTGGCATCAACTGGGACGAAGGCCCGGAAGTCGATGGCCCAAATGGCCCATATTTCCAGTCCCAGCGAAAAGACCTCTACGACAAATACGCCAGGCAACTGCTGGACCAGGGCAGGGCGTATTATTGCTTCGAGACATCCGAGCAGCTTGGGCAGCTTCGCGACAAAGCCGAGGCCCAAAAGAAGGGTTTCGTATATCAAAGGCCAGCCGTATTACCAACCGAAGCCGACGTCGAAAAAGCACGCGCAGAAGGCAGGCCGGTTACGGTGCGATTCGCAATGCCTGAAGGCACAATCATCGTCGATGATTTAATTCGAGGCGAGGTGAGTTTCAATACAGCCGAATTAGGCGACTTCATAATCATCAAAAGCGACGGCTTCCCGACCTACAACTTCGCCTGCGTAATCGACGACCACCTTATGGGCATCACTTATGTAATAAGGGGTCAGGAGCATTTAATGAACACGCCCGGCCAGCAGGCGCTCTGGCAGGCACTCGGCTTGGGGCCACTGCCTAAATATGCGCACATGTCGGTTACTATAAGCGAATCAGGCGGCAAACTTTCAAAACGCGAACGTCCCTTGGTGCTTCGCAAGGCCATCAAAGCACGACCCGATATCTACCTTGAGAAGCTCGCCGACGTGGGCGGAATCAATACAGAACAGCTTAAAGATTTTTTAGCCGGCGAAAGCACGCCCGATGTG
>Ga0315284_10001017_pt1 | contig 39175 bp, 47 predicted proteins | sample YL17G09_16_MG_FD_203696 | JGI IMG/M metagenome (GOLD analysis project Ga0315284, IMG submission 203696) | Sediment microbial communities from Yellowstone Lake, YNP, Wyoming, USA - YL17G09_16 | ecosystem: Environmental > Aquatic > Freshwater > Lake > Sediment | place: USA: Wyoming | collected...
TTAAAAAAGTATTTACAATTTTTATTCCTTCTAAAGATGTAAGAAATTCACAATTATATACATAATATCTATCAGCATAAAGTGGACCATATTTTAAAGATGTTATTTTACTGCGTATGCATGAAAATTCTCCTTTAACAATTCTAGGTGTACCTTTTAATGATTTTAATGATCTAAAAGAACAATCAAAATAGTTAGCCTTATTAAAATTTATATAATCTGGAAATTCTTTCAAATTATTAACTTTATCATTAAATAGAAATCTGTCAATATCAATTGTACCATCTATATTTATGCTATAATGTGATTGATCACTATAACGATTATGTTTTTTTAACCAAACTTCAATTAATTTTGGCAAGCCGATTCCTATATCATAAATAGGATCTGAATTTTCACTAAATTTTTCGTTTATATATTCTTTAACTAATTTCATAATATTAGATAAATTGTTATTTGTATTATTTATATTCTTTATATCCCTTTTGTTTAAATATTTTATATAATGTTTGATGTACTAATCCTGTCATAGAATTTGAATCATCTTTTATAATAGGCTTATTATTAATAAATATGTATTTATAAAGATAATCATCTAATTTTTCATGATATTTTTGTTTTATGAAATAGCCGTGCATATCATTAATTATATCTTTTGGCATTTGTTTTAAACCGAACATATTTGGTAAAAGTTTTATTAAAAATTTTGCTATATCTTGATAAGTTTCAAAATTTCTTTTTCCATATATTCCTATACCCATATCATGAACAGGATCTGAATAATCATTTGTAAATTTTTCGTTAAGCCAATATTTATAAGTTATGAATTTCACTGTTTCATTCCCCAATTATCAATATATTTTTTTAGTTTTATTTCATATTGCCCTATATCATCATAAATATATCCAGTAACATTACATACTTTTAATACATCTTCATAAGTAAAATATGTAATATTTTTATGAGTATGTCTAAAATCGTTATCGTGCCAGCATACAAAGTCTCTTGCCTTTTTAGGTGAATACTTTAAAGATTTTAAATTACAATTATTGCAAGAAAAGAATCCTCCTACTTTTTCGGGACATCCTCTAAGAGTAGTTAAATTCTGATAATTATTTATGTAAAATGCATTATTTACAGTTTTAAATTTTATGTACCGTGGAAGTTCTGTACAATTATCATCTAAATGTATTGTAACTGATTTTTCAGCAGAAATAAATAAATTTTTATCAAGCGTATAACTAACAATTTTATGTTCTGCAAGCCATTTTTCAATAAGAGATTTAATTCCAATACCTAGATCTTGTACAGGATCTGATTCATCTGTAAATTTTTCATTTAACCAATATTTATAAGATGTAAAATTCATGGTTTACTTTTTATATATGCTGCAAGTCTTGGAAAATAAGGTTCATTTATTTTTCTTTCATTTAATGATACATATTGTCGAGAATATTCTCTTAATTTATCTGCATATACTGGTTTTATATAATATACTCCATCATTAGTTAATAGATCCTTTATATTATTTAATTTAAATAGTGACATAGAGACAATACATAACCACTCTATAATATCTTCATCAGATTCAAAATTTCTTTCATGATATATGCCAATGCCTAGATCTTTTATAGGATCTGATTCATCAGTAAATTTTTCATTAATATATTCTCTAACTAAATGCATTAGTTAATTTCTTTTATTTATATATTTAAAATAAAAAAGCTCTAAGTACTTAGAGCTTTTTTATTTAGTAGTTTTAAAAATTCTGTATAATCTTGTTAAAATTTTGTTAAATTTAACAACGACTAAACTCGCACGAATCACAATGCACACAGCCTTCTTCTCTTATAAGATTTCCCGTTAAACATTCTGGACATTTTTCATTTAATTTTTCTTCTTCAATATAACGGGATAATACTCTTCTACAAGCTGAACTAAATGATGTAATATTTTCATCAACTTTTTTAGCAACATTTAAAATATGTTCAAGAGGAGCTCCGTGTCTTAATAACATACTTAAAAAAATAGTATGAGCTCTTTGTTCTATACGATTTGCAGCTAATTGAATATTATCAATTTCAAATTCCCCGTTTATAAATTTATAATGTCCTTTTTTAATTTTTACAGTTTTTCCTTTAGTATTTTTATCCATTGGAGGATTTTCAAATGCAAAAATTTCATATGGTTTATTTGTATCTTTCCATAATCCTATAATTACTGCATACTTTATTCCTTCTGCAGTTGTAACATAATAATCTGCTCTTACTTCTTTAGGACGTTTAGGAGCATTGCTTACTTTTAAATCATCTTCTTCTTTTGTTATTAACACCCCCTGTCTTGATCCTTCTCTATATATAGTACATCCTTTACATCCTGATTTCCATGCTTGAAAATAAATTTTATTAACTTCATCTAAAGAAATATTTTTTGGTAAATTATGTGTTACTGAAATACTATGATCTATCCATTTTTGAATAATTCCCTGCATATTAATTTTTTCAAGATAATCTATACTATGGGATTCTGAACCATTCCACGGAGATTCTACAATTAATTTATTAATAGTTTCATCGGGCAAAGCTTCTATCATTTTAATTATTTCACTTAAAGTTTTATCTTGAAAATTTTCAAATAAATGAAGCTTTGTATTTTTAACCCAATTAATAAATTCAGAGTGAAATACTTTGTATTCTTGCCAACAATCTCCATTATCATCTTTATAATCTATTTTAACTCCGGTTTCATTAGGATTGATTTTTCTTCTTCTTTTATAAAAAATATTAAAAACCGGTTCAATGCCAGAGGTTGTTCTTGCTAATATTGCTAACGATCCTGTTGGTGCTATAGATAGATTTGCTATATTTCTTCTTCCATACTTAAGATAGTCATTGTACTCCTGTGTAGAAAAATGATTGCTAATTACCCTAATAATAAATGGATTTTGAGCTTCTTTATCTGCATTCCATATTGGAAAACATCCTCTTTCTTTGGCAAGTTGAACCGATTCTTTATATGAATTTACTGCTATAGTTTCAAATACTTTATCAATTAATTTTGTTGCTTCTTTAGAACCATATTTTATTCCAAGCTTTGCTAACATATCTCCAAGTCCAAGAACGCCTACTCCTGTTCTTCTGCCTTTTAATAAAACATCTAAAACTTTTTGCCATGTTTTTAATTCAGTTCTTTTTAATTCTGGATCTTCTGGATCACTTTTTATTTTAGTTATAATATCCTTTACCTTTTCTTCTTCTAGTGACACAATATCATCCATGAATCTCTGAGATACCTTTGTTATATCTGCTAGTAAAGCATAATTTATTTTTGCTTTATCTGTATATGGGTAATTAACTATGTTGCTAAGATTAATAGACCCGAGTCTGCAGGAATCATACGGGGATAGAGGAACTTCCCCGCAATTTTTAATACTTATTCCTGATGATGTTATACATAATGGATCTGAGTAATCTGTTATAACATTATAATTATGATTATCATCCACTGTAATATTATATACATTTTCATATCCATAAAATTCTATAGATTTTACTTTATGATTATTAACAACTTGATTTCTAAAATTATCAAATGTTTTAAATCTAAAATTATTTTCTAATTTTTGGGGATAACCAATTTCTTTAGCATATCGTCTCCATGCATTTCTAGTTAATTTTCCGTCTCTTGAAAATAATTCTTTTCCAGCCTTTAATACTTGATCATTAGTTACTCCAAGATATCTTCCATTTGTTTCTCCAGGGTGATGTGCAAAATTAAATTTAAATTTTGCACTCATCTTATGATAAGGATTTTTATCACCTCTCATTCTTTCTGTATGAAATTCTATATGTTCATATCTTAACATTTTTTGTAAATTTTCTGGACGATCATTTTTATTATTAAAATCATAATGATGTATAGAATATAATTTATGATCTATATTTTCATCTTGATTATAGAATCCATAAATTAAATGATATTGTCTTCTATTTCTAAAATTTCCGCCCATCATTTTAGCTCCAGTTCGAGATATTTGTCTATATCCATTGGAATCAAATGAATAAAATGGCACTAATGATTCGCCTGGAGTTAGATCTTTTAATTGTTTATAAGTAAGATTAGACGTTAAAATTTGATGGTCGGGTGTTGCTATTAATTCAGAGCCATCATCTAATTTTAATTTCCATACTTCAACATTTTTCTTAGTCAAGCGAGGGTTTCTCCCCCATTTAATTTCAGTTTGTCCAGTTTTAGGATTTGAAGAATATACGGGTACATCCTTTTTTTCTTCAGCTAATTGTTTAATTGATACTGCGTTTCTTCCATCAGCTACTGCTATAAGAGTATTGCCAACAATGCAGGGATTTGTCCCAAGTGTTTCAAAACCAAACTCTTTATAACAATCTGCGGGAGATTCTTTAATTATATTATCCCAAAATAAAACACCAGGTTCTGCATTTTTATGAGCTTGTTTTATTATCATATCCCAAATTTCTTTAGCTTTAACTTTCATTATATAAGAACCGTCTTCTCTTTTATAAAGTTTATTATAAACTATTTGTTCAAGAAAAACTGGTTGATTATCTTGTACAGGCCATCTTAAAATATAATCATCGTTGGCTTCAACAGCGTGCATAAATTCATCTGTTATTTTAATAGACATATTAGCTCCTGTAACCTTTGTTAAATCATCTTTTTTAAGTATAAATTCTTTTATATCTGGATGATTAATATGTGTACTTATCATTAATGCTCCTCTTCTACCATCTTGCGCTACTTCACGCGTAGAACCTGAAAATCTGTCAGTGAATGATACAGAACCGGTTGAGGTTTGAGCAGCATTATTAACTTTAGAATTTGAAGGTCTTAGACCTTCAATGGTTATGCCTACACCGCCCCTGCGTTTCATTAATTGAACTAATGATTCATCTATGTTAAATATACCCCCATATGAATCTGCCCCATTATGTATAAAAAAACAATTTCCTAAAGATGAAATCTGATAAGGATTTCCTAAACCAAAAAGAATAGAACCGCCAGGAATAAAATATTTAAAACTTTCTAAATAATGTTTTATTGTATCTTTAGATAAAGGATTATCAAAATTATTTTCCATTCTTAGCAATTCATTAGTAATTCTTTCTATAGTTTCATCAGGATGATTTTCTTCCCTTTTACTATCATTTTTAAGAGCATACTTCTTTGACCAAACATCGAAAGCCAACGTATCACCAGAAAAATAGTTTAACGCGGCTTCCATAGGCTGTGTTACAGTGTTATCATTACTCATTTTATATTATGGTTTTATTTTAGTTGAATTTAAGAATAAAATATCCTTATAAAATATTTATTCTACATTAACAATTTTTAATTGTGAATTTTATTTTATTGGTCCACTAATTGATCGAGCTTTGCGCTTCAATTTTTCTCTTTTTAAGAATTTTTTGAAGTTCATCTGCTTCTTTTTCAGCTGCTAACGATATCTTTTTTGATTCTTTTCTTTGAGAATAATAATTGGATAAAATTTCAGATAACAATGGTTCGTATGATGCATCAAATACTGCTCCGCTATAGGTTTTAATTTCTTTTTCTTTTGGAATATACGTTTTATCTTTAAGTAAGAAATTTTCAATTGAAATTTTAAATTGTCTCATTATTGACGGATAAAGAGAAGCAAAGTCAAAAGAAGCAACCCATGGATATAAATTTGGAATTGGTTCAAATACAAAAGCACCTTCATATGTTTCTCTTTCTTTAGATTTATCTTTTTTAGGAAATATTTGATTACGTTTATACGCATATCTAGTTAATGTTGCTTCTAACATTGCGATAGGAGAAAATGCTTGCATTGCTTCAACTTTTGTAATATTTGATAATCCTAAAAATGTTCTCATTGTTTTTAGTTTAGAATCGATTAATTCTACTAATATTCCATCTATAGCATTATAAAAAACATATTGTGCATAATCTTTATTATATTGATCTTGAAGAGTTCCAGGATATTTTACTTTTCTTATACTTAATGCTTCTTCTGCAACAAAATCTAATGTATCATTTTCTTTTACTTCAATATTTTTATCCCATTTTTGATATATTGCCATATAATCAACTATTAATTTATGTTGTGGCAACATTATAGTTACATCTTTATTATGATCCTTTATTCTATGTTCATACCATTGACCAGTTGGAGATAACCAAGATACATCCATATTTAATTTTCTGCAACGATTCATAATATATCTCCAGTCATACCCCCAAAAGTTCCAGCCGGTTACAAGTGGTGCAGACTTAACATAATTAAAAAGAAAATCATAAATCATATCAGCTTCATTAACATGATATTTATAAACAAAATTATAATGTTTGTTAAATTTTTTAACATGTTCATTTATATTATCTTCAACATATTTACATTCTTCTCCTGTTAAAGATTTACTTCCAAATACTGTTATGTTTGGATATTGTGAAAAGCAAGCAGTAGTTATTCTATTATTTGCATGTTCAGGTTCTGCAAATCCTTCATCGGTTACTTCTACTTCAATATCTGCTGCTGCTAAAATAGGCATGTTAGATTCGAATAAATGAGAAGTTAAATTTTCTCCTGCATCTATAAAAAATTCTTGAATACGATGTCTGTTAAGAAATTGAGTAGGAACTTTTCTTACTGGCTTAAAATCCCAAGAAAGTAAGCCAGGAATTCCACTATTTTTTTGAGCGTATAAATATGTATATTGATGATTTGGGGGTATATTTAATTGAGAAAATCCTAATGTACCATCTTTTTTAACATAAGATATAATTAATTTGCCTTGCCTCTGTTCTATATTTACGACCATATGTTTTGATTTTATAAAGACGTGATAAAAAAAGATTTAACTTTTTTGTTAAATCTTATTTAAATTTTTCCCAAAGAATAAGTATCTAAAAATACACACATTTCTTCTATAGTATTAAACGTATACACTGGAAGGTTTAATAACTTTGCCAATTCTTCTTCTTTATCGGCACCACTACTTAAAATTTCTACTCCATTTCTTATTGGTCTTATTCTAATAAGTATATTACATAAAGCTAAAAATTCATTATCTAAAATATACCAATCATGTTCTTCATGAGGATGTCTTAAATGTTGATAATGAGATAATAATGGTACATATGGAGCATATCCTCTTAGCAACAATTTTTCAGCAACATCAATTTGTAAATTTACATTCTCTTCTTTATCTCCATTAGTATAAGGCGAAGCTATATAGATGCGTATCACGTGTTTATGAATTTAACTGTTGTACTTCTTTAATTGGTGTATCCTCTAATACTTTTAATTCCTTAAGAGTATCTAATGCTATTTTTACATTAGCAGGTGCTAATGCATAATTGCCGGTTTCAGTGTATTGTAATACTAATGTTATCATTTCTTGTAAAGAAGATTGGCATACTGGATTATCTGTAAAAGTTGCTTCTAATTTTTGTAATTTTTTTAGATTAAATTTCATATTATTTTTATTATTTTAGTTTTAATATCTAACATATCCATTAAAAAGATAACATAATGGATTTGAGATCATATACCATAATCTTATTACAAAATTTCTATTACTAACAATTTTAATATTTTCATCATTTATATCTATATGCTCATCTAAATTTTCGATAGTAAGATCTTTATTATTTGGAGTATACGTTAAGTTTTTCATATTATTTTTTTATTAAAAGATTTAAAAAAGATTTTGCTGCATTATTTGCAATTTTATGAATATCTTCATTATTTAGATAATCATAATTTTTTTCTTTTCTTTTTCTTGAATATTCATCTTTAAATTGCATAGCTATATTCGCTTGATATGCCATGTAAAGGCTTGGATCCTTTTTTAAGGATTTAGTTAAAGTTTTTACTGCTTTTTTTAATTTTGTTTTCATATTATTATTTTTTATCTGTTGAACCAAAGCCATCTGCACCACGAGTAGTTTCTTTAGCATAAAATTCTTCAGGCTTTTTATTTTCTTCAATAAATATAATTGAAGTGTAAATAGGGGTTTCTATAAATTGTAATATTTTTTGTCCTGGAAGAATTTCAACCGAACCAATTCCTGTATATATAAGGCTTAAATGAATTTCTCCTTGATATTCATAATCTACAACTTGAGCCCCAAATACAAGTCCTTGTTTTGTAGCTACACCTGATTTATTAGCTGCTATTAATGCTCTTCCTGAATTAACCATTTGACAATGAATACCAGAGGGGATAAGAATTCTTTGATTATGTTCTAAAATTATGTTAAATTTAGAAATATTAATATTTGGGTTTTTTTCTTTTAAAAGTTCTATAAAATCTGATGTAAACTCAGGAACATAAAAATCAATGCCGGCGTCAAATTTATTTGCACGACTGGGTGATTTAACATCTCTTATTTTTAAGAATTTAATAGTATCCATTTTTTGTTTATTATATAATTATATGAAAACAAAGTTTTAAAAATGACATATAAAAAATATAATTTATTATTTTCATGAAAGGATTTCGTAAAAACGAACAAAGCTTATTTATATGCGAAGAATGTAAATTAAGTTTTAGTTCTCAATGTAAATTAACACATCACATAAATCTACATCATAATAAAAAAGAATATTATGATAAATGGCTGAAAGAAGAAAACGAAGGCTTATGTAAAATATGTAAAAAAGAAACAGAATTTAGATATGTTAAATGGCGAGGATACAAACTATTTTGTAAAAATTGTTGGTCTATTTTTATTAAAAATTGTACAACAGAAGATACTGTATTAAAAAGAAAGAAAACTTGTAAAAATATACACGGTTCAGAAACATATAATAATATGAATAAAAATAAATCTACATGTTTAGAAAAATATGGTGTCGATAGTGTTTTTAAATCTAAAGATATAAGAGAAAAAACTAAACAAACGTGTAGGGAAAAATTTGGAGTAGAAAATCCTACACAAAATATAGAAATTTATAAAAAACAACAACAAAATGCGCTTTTTGTTAAAAAATTTAGAAATACAAAAATTTATTATAGGGGTTCTTATGAATTAGATTTTCTTGAAAAATATTATAATAAATATCCTGATATTATTAATGCTAAATCAATAAAATATAAAGTTGATAAAAAAATAAAATATATTTTCCAGACTTTTATATTCCATCTTTAAATCTTATTATTGAAATTAAAAATTCATATCTTGCAAAAAGAGACAGATTAGCTTTACAAGAAAAGAAAAAAGCTGTTTTAGCGTTAAACATCAAATATATTATAATAATAAATAAAAATTATAAAGATTTAAATTTTATTTTTTAGATTGTCCGCTCATAGATAATCCTATTGCAATAGCTTGCTGTCTTCCTTTTTTTGTTTTTGGAACTTTTTTATCAGATTTTCCTATATGTTGTTCGCCTTCTTTCCAATGGTGCATTACTTTTTTAAATTTTTCTTCTTTTGCCTTTTTTGTTTTAGGCATTTCTTCAGATTCATTAATAAATTCATCTAAATTCGAATTAACTAAATTTTTCATATTAGTTTTTTATTTTATATAGTTTTGTTTTCATTAAGTTTTTTAAATTCATCAAATGTAATAATTTCATGTTCAAATTTTCTTTGAGTCATAGCATTTTGATTAGTAGAACTTTTCTTTTTCTTAAAAGGCGGTTTAACACCCATTTTTTTAGCCATACTCATTCCCAATTTATCATACGGGTTTAAATTTTCTTCTTCAAGTTTTTTAGTTTTTTTCTTTGCGGTTAACACTTTTTTCTTTTTTCTTTTGGGTTCTCCGCTTTGAGTGTAAGGTTTTCCACCTATAGTATTTCCCCAATTATCGCCGGAACCAACTCCTCCAGTTTTTGCGGATGGTGGAACTGCATTTCCCATACCAGGAACATTACCCAATGTAGCCATAGGAGATGAAACACCACCCATATCTTCATCTAAATAATTATTGTTGAGATTTTTCATATCGATATTTTTATATTTATTTATAAATTTTTTAAAATTTTTTGCAGTTTCTGTTTCTTTTATTTTTTTTGAAAATTCGTATGCTTTTTTTAAATCTCCGCCATGTTTTATTAAAAATTTTAATGTATCAAACTTATGTTTCCATGCAGCTATTCTCAATAAATCATATTTTTTATCATTAACATTAATGTCTTTTTTATACTGTAAAAATAAATCGGCTAAATCAAGTTTATCTGCATTTAATAATCTTCCTAATATTTCACTATCAGTTAAACGTTTAATATCTATTCTTATACCTTCAAAATATTTATTTATTAATGGCATTACTCCTATGCCCATATCGTGTATAGGATCAGACTCATCTGTAAATTTTTCATTCACACGCTGTCTTACGCGATAGCCCTTTTTCAATAATTTATTATGTAATTCATAATGACTAAAAGAAGCTCCAACGTTTCTACCTGTGTTTTTATGATACTTTTTACAATATTCTTCAATTATACCACCGTATTTTGGATTAATCCATTTATCTCGATGTCTAATAATATCTATGGGTATTTTTTTTGTTCTTAAAATGTGGGTTAAATATTTTGCAATCCATAAAATTTGTTCAGTGTCATTGTTAAATTCTCTTTTTCTGTCAAGTCCTATGCCCATATCATGTATAGGATCAGACTCATCTGTAAATTTTTCATTCACAGATTTTTTAGATTCATCTTTAACATCTATATAGTAAAAAATTTTTAATGCTTTAATAATTTTTTTAATATTTAATTTTATTTTTCCACTATAACGGTATTTTAGATAATTATTTTGTAATATCATTTTTTCATTAAAAAGTTTTTGTATATTATTTTGTGATTTGTCCTTTGTATCAATTACATTTTTTATAAATTGATAAATAGCATGTGCTTCGTGCGGATATCTTTTAGTTGCAAAATACCGTTCTGAGCCATTGTAAGAACTTTCTTCTCCAACTTTAGCATGAAGAATTTCCCAATGATGTATTAATCCTATTTTCATATCTTGTATAGGATTTGATTCTTCAGAAAATTTTTCGTTAATTAAATTTTCTATTAATCTTGTTTTGATACCCGGAATTGATGCGGCAAGTTTTATATTATGTGGATCATCATCAAAGAAATCGATTTCATTATATTTTTTAGAAAGTTCAATAAGTATTTTTCTTTTTTCTTCTGCAATACTAATATCTCCTTTATCATCACCTATAGTAATAATATTATCAATATCTATGAGAATTCCATTTGTTTTTAAATATTCATATATATACGATTTTACATTTTTATTTCTAGCTGTAAGTATGTATATAACGGATGAACTTCTTTCTTGTTTAATTGCATCACTTATATTTTTTAATATTGGCCAAACTTTGTATTTTTTAGCATTAAGAATTCTTTCACCATCGTTAAATTCTGAAAAATTTAAAGTATCTTTAGGGTGTTTATGATAATAATTATATTCTTTTGATGTTAAAGATTTAAAAGGCGCTCCATATCTATAGACGTGAATTCTGGCTGTAGTTTTAACAAGACATTCATCAAAATCAAACACATAACACTTTTTATAAATTGTTTTGCTTACCATATTTTTATTAATCCAAATCTTTGTTTATCTATTATATCAAGGTTAAAGGCGGCACTTATATCCCCCATATATTGAACAGTTTTATCTAACTCTTTTTCTTCCAATGTATATGAATATCTAAACGATCCTATTATTCCAGCTGAAGTTTTATATAATTTAAAATTAACTATTTCATCACCGCCACGTCCACCAGTATTAAATTTTTTCTCAAATATTTTTTTACCCGATTTTATTTTAGAATCAAGTTCTTTTACATGATCATTTTTTATTCCTTTTTCATACACTCCTAAAAAATAAATATTGTTTATTAAAATTCCAAATGCTTTTGCAACAATTTCTTTCCAATCTTCATTCATACCTTGCAAAATTCTAGTTAATTGTAAATGTTCAATATCTTTTTTATATGCATTAAGTCCGATACCCATATCATAAATAGGATCTGAATTTTCTATAAATTTTTCATATATAAATTTAGCTCTCATAATTAAATTATTTTTATCAATAGAAAACAATTGTTGGTATCTAAATCCCAAAGTTGAGGTTTAAATACAATTTTAAAAATATTATATTTTTTTATTATTTTATCAACAATTCTGTATAGATCTTTTAAACCTTCGTTAGAAATAGGAAAACAATCTATTTGTATGAGATTTTCGCCAGGTATATATCTAAAAATATTATTTTCTTCGTTTAGCCATTCTAACTCTTCTTTAAGTTCTTTTTCAAATTTACGTACTATTTTAGAAACGCCTATGCCCATATCATGAATAGGATCTGATTCTGGCGTAAATTTTTCATTGATAAGTTTGGCTCTCATTAAGTATTTTATTTATATATTCAAACAAAAGGGAGCTTTTAGGCTCCCTTGTTAGTGTTTTAAAAAAGATTATTTATCTTTTTTTTCTTCATTATCTGTATTATTAGTTGATTTTTTAAATTCTTTTATTCCTTGCGCAATTCCTTTCATTAATTCAGGAATTTTTCTTGCTCCAAATAAAAGTATTATAACAAGTAGAATTAATAATATTTCTGTTACACCAAATTTTCCCATATTATTCTTTCTTTATTTTTGTATCATCTTCTTCTCCTATTCCTGAAAAATCTATTTCTGAATCATCTACTTCTTCAGAAGGTTCTTCAGTTACTTCTGTATCCTCTTCTGGAGAAACTTCTTCCATTTCAATATCTCCTCCGAACATTTCTTTAACATCTACTCCTTTTTCTTCTAACCATGTTTTAAGTGTTGGCCAAGAATCTGCAGGAACTTTAATTTTATTTTCTTCAAATTCTGCTGTAGGTTCAATTGTTTCTTCTTCACCTTCTGGTTTATCTTCTAATTCTGGAGCATTTTCTCCTTGATCACCTAAACTAAGATCATCGCTTGCGCCTAAATCTAAATCATCATCAGCTTTTTCTTCTTCTGCTTCATCAAGAGATTCTTTTACTTTTTCTTCAGGTTTTTCTTCAGTGTCTAAATCAAGATTATCTGATTTTTCTTCTTCACCTTCAGGTTTTTCTTCTATTGGTTCTTCTACGGGTTCTTCTTCTGGGGCTAAAACCTCTTCTTCTTTAGGTTCAACTGGAACTCTTTCTGCTGTAACACCAAGTTCTGCAAGTTCATCAATAGCTTCATCTACATCATCTACTGTAATAATAAATTCTGTAATTTCAACTTTTTCTACATTATCATCTTCATTTTCTGGTGTTTCTTCTTCGCCTTCAGGTTTTTCTTCATCTTTACCACCAAGTTTTTCTAAATCTTCATCAGAAAGTTCATCTTTTTCATCAGCTTCAGTTTCTTCGGCTTCATTTAGATTTTCATTTCTGTTATTTTTAATATTTTCAATAATATTTCTCATTCTTTCTTTAACAGATTCTTCTAAAGATTCATCCATATCATTTAAACCTGGACGACCTTTATCTTTAAAATCATATTCACGAGTTTTTTCATTTTCTGGACGATCATCATTTTCGTCTAATTCATCTTCAAGGTCTTCATCTTCAAGATCTTCATCTTCAAGATCTTCATCTTCAAGATCTTCATCTTCAAGATCTTCATCTTCAAGATCTTCATCTTCAAGATCTTCATCTTCATCTTCAAGATCTTCATCTTCAAGATCTTCATCTTCATCTTCAAGATCTTCATCTTCAAGATCTTCATCTTTATTTTTGTAATATGTTAAAACGATTTTTTCATCATCTTCTTCATATTCAAATTGGTCATCTTCTACATGATCTTCATCTTCAAGATTTTCATCTTCATTTTCATCTGAAAATCTATCATCATTAAATTCAACTTCATCTGCAGGACCTTCATTTTCATCATAATCATTTGCTTCTACATCATCTTCAAGATCTTCATCTTCAAGATCTTCGTCTTCAAGATCTTCACCATCTATTCTACGTCCATTTAAACTTTTACTCATGATATTATTTGCATCATCTTCAAGTTCATTTAAATTAAAAGATTCAGATACATTTAAATCGTTTGTAGGAACAAATTGATTAACTAATCGTTGTCCTATAGGAGAAAGTTTAAAATAAGTAATTCCATTTTTATTTTCAGTAATGAAATACTTAGAATTTCTTTTAATAAACATATTAGCTGAAGCTACAGTAGCTCCGCCTTCTTTAAGACCTATAATATACTGCTTTAGATCTCTTTTACTTACTGATGCATTTTCTGCAACAAACGATAACACTTGATTTCTAAGAGGTGCATTTGTACCAACTACAATTGGTTGTCTTTCACCATATTTACGTTTCAAAGTTATTGATTTAGATTCGTTTAAAAACTCATTAAGGGTTTTCGGAACATACATTTTTTTCATACTATTAACATTAATTTTATTTTATAAGATATATATTCATTTACACCATAACAACTTTGAACGTTTTTGTAACATCTATTTTGCACTTTTCATTTTATTAATTATATTTTGACCATCTTCTTTAGAATTAACTGGGATTAATATTCCTTCACCTATTACATACCAACCATCTTTTCTTTCTTCTGTTCTAAGTTCTCCTTCTGTATCAAATTCCTCATCATCTGAAAATTTTAAAGTTTCATTTAAAAATTCATCGTATGTTTGTATATGATGTTGTTCTTTTAAATCATCCTTTTCTTCATCATCATTTAATAAAAGTTCATTACTGCCTTGGATTGTTAATTTATTTCCATTTCCTCTAAGAGCTTCTTCTAAATCTTTTTCTTTAATTCGACGGTTATGCCCAGCTTTCCACGCTTTAAATCTTGCAGTATCTATATTCACACTGTGTGGAACAGTTTTTCCTGTATAACCAATAAAAAATATTTTATTAATTTCTTTAGACCTATCTAACGTATTTACATTTACTAACATAAAATATTTATATATTTTATCTAATGATATTGATTCATTTACATCTTTATCTTCTATTATATCATTAAATTCAGATTTATCAAGTAACTCAGCATCATCGTAATTTTCGCGAAGAAACGCAATAATATCAAATTCGTCCCAATCGGGATCATAGTTAAGTTTTTCAAATGTTTCTGAATTTCCCTCAACAACTTTAGCTCTCCAATCACCATCATCAAAAAGTTTATATATTTTACCTGTAAAATTACTATCTGCATCTTTAATTTCTACATAAAATACTTTTTCTTCATCTATTTCATCGTGTACATCTGTAATATCTTTATCATCATCTAATTCTTCTGTATCATCATTTTCAACGTCAAGAATATCTTTAGTTTCAACGCTATCGTCTATTGGTTTCAAACCCATATCTTGTAATTGAGAAAGCCATTCATCATCTAATTCATCTTCATTAAAATCTAATGTAGTATTATCTTCATCTTCTGCATAAGAAATACTTTCAGCATCCATATAATTTTTAAGATCTTGAAGATCATCTGGTTCAACCATTTCTACATTAAACTTTTCTTCATTCAATTGTTTAATATTTAAAATATCGTGATATGATTCAACTTTTGCTGGGCTACCGTTTGCATTAACAGGATTTCCAGCAGTATCAACGGTGCCTGTAGGCTTAGGTGTGGTTACTGGGGCTGTTCCAGCCTTAGCGATAGTAGCATTTGCCTGTATTTTTTTAGAAGCATCTAATTGAAGTTTAGCCATACGTTGTTCAATTTGAGTTTTTTTAACTGTTAATGCATTTATCTGTTTTGTTAAATCTGACAATGCTAATAAATCTGTAGCATATTGTTGTGCTGCAGCCGGATCAGTAATTGGTATAGCGCCGCCATCTTCATTTACGCTTTTTATTTTATGTAACATGATTTTAAATTTATTTTATAATTTTTTTTCCCAAGCAGTTATTTTTTCTTCAATTTCTTTAATCTTAGCATTTTTTTCTGCAGTTGTTTTAAATGAACCTGTTTTTTTTGCTTTCACTAATTCAGTTTTTAATGCTTCAATAGCTTGTTTAGCTTTGCTTACATTATCTTCAACTGATTTTTTAGCTGTTGATTTTTCAAATTTTTCTTTCGTTTTATTAACATTTACCATTTCTTTATCTTTTTCTTCAAATAATTGGTCTAAAGATTCTACTACTAATTTTGCTCTCATATTTATATAGTTATTTTATTTATATATTTTATATTAAATTTTTTTAAGGTACTACTCTATTATTTTTTTCATGTTGGCTTTCATATGTTCCTGCTATTTTGCCAAAATATACAGTATATTTAGATTTAACAGGAAAATTAAAATCATATTTTTCATGATGTTGACCTATTGTATTATTTTCAACAGATTTTGTTGATAAAAAATCATATAAATTTGACTCTTTTAATAATTCTATAACATAATCCCTTTTATAAATTCTTTTATGATTTTTAAAAAGTTTGTTACTATAAAATTGAACTGTGAATCCTCCTTCATATTCTATATGTATATACATGATAGAATTAACAATTACAGGTTTATCGGTTGAACGACTCTTAACTGTTGTATATCCTCTTTTTAAATCTATTTCTAATAATTTTTGTATATATTGTTTTAATAATGCCACACTACCGATACCAATATCTTGTATAGGATCAGATTCATCTGTAAATTTTTCGTTAATATATTCTTTGACTAATTTCATTAAATTCTCTGTTTATATTTTTCTATTATATCTCTAAACTCTTCTGGAATTTCATAATAATGATCTTTATCCATAAAATCTTTTGGTATAGTAAGCATATAAACATGACCTTCTTTATCACTTCCTGTTCCATATTGAACTTGAGCTCTTAACTTCATCATACTTATACTTTGTAATTGACCAACATTATATTTATCAATTTTAACCATATTTTCTACACAGAATTTTTTCTCATAATATTGTTCGCCGCTTACATCTACAGGAACTTTATCATAATATCCAATAAATATATAAATATTATTTTCTTTCTCTTCTTTAATTTTTTTCTTAGTTCTTGACAACTTTTGTAAGTAAATCTCAACTGTTAATAAATCTTGTTGAGAAGGTATATGTCTGTTACCTTTATATATAGTATAACTAAGTTCATAATTAATAATATATTTTATATCAGTTAGACTTATTCCTTCTGCAAAAGCATCATCTATAATAATTTTAATGTCGTCGTTTGTATTATTTAATCTATTGATTAGTTTCGCCTTTGCTGGTGGAAAATATTTTAATTGTATATTTAAAAAGGTTAATGGTTCCATATTTTTACTAGTTTTCATAAAAAAACTGTAATCATCAAAAAATATTACATCATCTTCTTTTATGCCTATGTTTTCAAGATCTTTAAGTATTTGATTCTTTTTTCCAATATTCATATCTTTTATAGGATCTGATTCTTCAGAAAATTTCTCATATATAAATTTAGCTTTCATTTTAATAATTTTTTAATTTTTTTAATAACTTCATATTGATAATCTCTTGCTTTGTAAACTTTATCTATATCGCCGGTTTTAGCTGCAGCTTTTATACCTGGGTTATCTCTGATCCAATTCTCAACATCTTCGACAAGTGACATTGTTTTTTCCCATATATCATAATAAACTTCTGTATAATTATCTTTATCTTTTCTTATTTCATAATTAAAATTATAATCTACTGTTTTTCCGTTTACTTTTGATATGTTTCCTAATAAAATATTTCCGCTGTAAGTTCCATAATATCCGCCGCCTTGTGCAATTATAACTGTCCCCTTTGGCACTTTTACTTTTTTACGATTAGAAACGTATTCAATATCATGCTTAGCAATATACAAATTATTATAATGATAAGGTACTTGTCCTATACCCATGTCATGAATTGGATCTGATTTATCGGTAAATTTCTCATCAATATGTTCTTTTACATATTTCATCTTTAATCATTGATTACTTTTAAAATCTGACCACTCCAATATCTATATTCAGAAAATATTTTATCTCTTAAATTTACTATTGGAGGAGGCACCAATTCTGCAAATAATACATAATTATTATTTTCTATTGTTCTAAATGATAATAATTTATCTTCATTTTCAAGTTCTCCTACATTAAATTTATCACTTACAGCAATACGTCCACCCATTATTTCTTCTTCAAAAAATAACTGCAAAGTTATTTCAGATTTTTTACCTTTGTCTGTAATAATTACTATCGGTTCAAAATCAGGTCTACAATATTCAAATATTTCTGTTAAATTCCAAGAATCAAGAAGTCCAAATCCTGGTATTAATGCATTATTATCATTCATTAATGCTTGCATTTGTGCTTTTACAACATCGTCTGAAGCATGAAATTCTTTTCCTTCAACTCTAAATTTATTACTTATACAAAATATGATAACTGGAACATTCCACATTTGATTAATTCGCATTACATTATTCATTTGAGCAGTTGTAAATGGTTCAAAAGTTGTAATGTAAACTGCACATGATTTTTCACCCTTTGCTACATCTTTAATTTTAGGTTCAAATGCTTTTTGAATAGAAGCAATAACTCTCATGTTATCGACATCTGTAGGATTCCTTTTCTTAAATGCATCAACAACTATATTTTCTGAGCGAGCTTCATTAAGAAATTCAGATTTTTCAAATTTATTAATATAATTATTTATAAGATAAACATAAGAATTAAATTTTTCTACAATTGTTTCAGTTAATAATCCAAAGGGTTTTTTATTTTTTCTAAACGATGATAAAATAACTTTAAATAATGCTTCATAAATTGGTGCCGTTTTAATCCACTTTAAGCTTTCTTCGTTAGTAATAAATTTTTTGTTTAATTTACCATTATAACCGAATTGGGGCGGCATTAAATATTTTGCTTCTATGGTTTCATTAACAGATTTAATTTCACAATATTTATTAAATATATCACATACAATATTTATATACATTTCATCTTTTGTTTCAGCTTCTAATATAGGAATATTATAATTATTCATAAATGAATTTAAATCAGTAATTATAATATCATAAAAATCGCGTGATTCATTTTCTTTTTCATACGCTTCATTAAGAAGTTCAAATTCATATGATATAATTTGTGCTAATTTATCTTTTGATTTAATAACTATTCCTTCTATAATATCTTCTTTTGAATATGAATTGTGTAATGTCTTTTCAATCATTTTTGAAAATGTCATAGTTTCACCGTCATATTGCTTTGTATCGTATGCAATTAAAAGTTTTTTCTGCTCTTCATCTAATTTACCTTCAAATAAAACAGGTGGTCTTCCCATATATAAAACAGCAGCCCAATCTTTTACTATATTGTAAGAATAAGATTCATTTGCATAATCTTTACTTTTTTTAGTTACATCTGTTAAAATATATTTTGGTAATTTTGAATATGGAATTCTTAAAGGCCTTTCTACTGGAGTATAATATATGCCAAAAAATAAACCTTCAGAAATATTTGCATCTTTTGTTATGATAGGAATTTCAAGAATAGCATTTTCATAAATATCGGTAAGTGTACGATCAATTAAAGTAATAGGAGTATTATCTTTTTTGTAAAAGATTAAATGATCTCCTTTTTTTTCAAATATTAATCTGAAAGTATCAATTTTTTCAGTTATTACAACTTCTTCATTTAGTAGAGAATCTACGTACTTTTTCCCTTTTTTTTCCAGGGTTTTTTTAAGCGTATTTAACATAATTTTATTTTTTTAATTTATTTATTTTGGGATCCATAACTATTAGAACCTCTTCATTATTTACTAATTTACGTATCATGTGCCGAGATGTTATTAATGGATTTTTTTTTGCATTTATTCGTATTTTTACATCTTTAGGCAATTTATTTACTTCTTTTATATTATTATTACTAATATTAAATGTTCCTCTTATTTCTTTTGGCATATAATCTAAATTTTTTAATTTATTATTAGCACAACTGAAATATCCTTTACAGATCTCTGGGCATCCCCTTAAAGATGTTAATTTATTATTTTTAAGATCACAATAACCTTCAACACTATTAAATTTAATATAATCTGGAAAATTACCTTTCATCATACCATCTAAATCTAAAGATTCAAATATATCTATAGTAAGATCATCATTAATTCTGTATTTTGCTTCATTAATATTCATTTTTTTAAGCCAGTTTTTTATTAATACGAGTGAACCTACACCCATATCACGAATAGGATCTGAATCTTCAGTAAATTTTTCATTTACAGATTCTTTTATTCCGTATATTGGTATTTTAAAAGTATTTCTTAAAACGTTTATTATTTTATCTCTATGTTCTTTTTTATACAATATTTTTCCATGTTTGTATTCTTCTTTACACATTTTGTTAAAAGCTTCTGGAATAGACATATTTTCATGTAATATAAACTTAAAAAAATATGAAAGACATAAAGCATAAGCCTCTGCATATTTTTCTTCTGGAAAATATTTATATCGAATCCTATATGTTTCGTTGTTAGTATATCTAAAAAAATCTTTTGCAATTTGTTTATAGTATTTCATTCCAATGCCCATATCATATACGGGATCGCTATTTTCAATAAACTTTTCATTAATAATATACTCTTTTACCAATTTCACGTATTATTAGATTTATTTTATATATTCAATAAAAAAGGGAGCTTTTAGCTCCCTGATTTTAGGTATTTAAGTATTTAAGTATAAAGATTATTTAGTTCTTACTTTTATAATATATTTCTTTTTAGTCTCTATAGTTTGAGCACTTTCTTTTAGTTCTTTATTAATATTTTCAGAAAATTCATTTAAAGATTTTATAAAAGATTCAGATATTATACTTGTTATCATATCAGCAGATAGTATATCTTTAAGATTTGAAGCATTAATTTGTTTATACATTTCATCGATAATATCATAAAGTTTAAATTTAAGATTTGTTTGTCTTAAAGTTTCACTAATAACTGCATATGATTTATCTTTAAGAAAATTCTTTTTCTGTACGGCGGTAGAATTTTCATTTAAACTCATTGAACGTTTTAGAAGAAACTTTTCTCCTTTTTCATTTAAGCCTTCTTCATCACTCCAATAATGATTAAGCTCAGTTAAAAAAGAAACTTGAGATTCATCATTAAGATCATGAATAGATGTAAGTCCATAATGTTCAAGCATTGCGCCATAGATTTTTCTAAAGCTATCTAATACCATATTTTCTTGTAAGATCTCTGCTTCACTGACTTTTTCTTTATAAATGGCCGAAAATTTCTTCATAATGTAAGATTTTATTTTATATATTCATGACATTTTGCGATACTTTTAAAAAAATTATTTTTTCTTAAAATTAGAGGGTACATAATATCCTTTATTATTAAGATCTTGAATATTTTTAATTAATTCTTCTGTTTTCTGTTTATTAGCTTCTTTATTTTCAAATGAAAAATGAATAATAGGATCCTCATGAGAAGAATAATGTATATTTTTTAAAGATTCAATATATTTTTCAATAGCTTCTGGCGAATTATTTTTATAAAACCATTTATTAAATTTATTAATTTCTTTTTCTTTTTTCTTATATAGTATTCTTTCTTCTGAAGATAATTTTAATATTTTACTTATTTTTTTTCGAGTTTCATCAGATGCTTTTAATGTTGGAATAGAATTAATTAATTCTTTTGCATATGTATAATCTCTTAAAGAAAGTTTTAATTTTTTCTTTTTATTAAATACCATTAAAAAGAAAGCTTGCGCGATTTTTAAATTTCCTTTATAAATATAGGTTAACAATTTATGTATTATGTAATGTTCCTTCGGAATTAATAAAACTAAATTTGTAATATCATCACTTCCATTTAAACATCTGGGAACAATATGATGATTTTCATAGTATACGTAATTTTTATTATTTCTAGATAACTTTTGTCTATTTTGTAATCTAGCATTTTCTATAATTTTATCATGAATTTTCTGATAGTTCATATAATTATATATTTTTATTCAAATTAAATATAATAATAATTTTTTATTTTTTAACAAAAATAATGTTAATGTTCTGTTAAAAATTAAAAAAAAGTAAAAATTGGCATAGTATTTTTATATTATATTAAAACGAAATATTTTTTAACTTAAATAAATATAATAAAATGAAAAAGCTATTAATTATCTTATCAATGTTATTTTTTTCTATTGTAATGATAGGACAAAATACAGAAATGTCTAACTATGAAAAATATGTTCTTCAAAAAGAACAAGATACTTTAAATAAAAATCAAATTCAATATGTTACAGACACTATTGTAAAAACTGATACAGTTATTAAATATATAGTAGCCGATAACACTTATAATGATCAATTTTCTTATAGTGGATCAATAAATCAATTTTATCACGGAGGATTTAATTATTGGTATTATAATAATCCTTGGTATTATGATTATTATTATGGATATCCTTATTATGGATATAATTATCCTTATTGGGGGTTTGGATTTTATTTAGGATTTACTTATCCTTGGTATAGTGGTTATTATAATTATCCATATTATCCTTATTATTATAGTGGTGGAGGTTCATATTATGGAAATAGCCATCATACATATGCATCTGGATATTATAATGAAGGAAATGGAATTCCTAAACATAATATGCAATCTCAAAATAGAAATTCTTTTAGCGGAAACAATATTCAGAATAAAAGATCTTATAATGCAAATTCACGAGCATATACGCCTTCTTATATTACTCCGAGACAATCTTCAAGAGTACAATATAATAATAGTCGTGCTCAGAGTACACCTAGACAATCTGCTCAAACAAATAATATGAGAAATTCTTATCCTACGCAATCACGAAATTCAGTTTCAACACAAAGAAACTCAACGCAACGAAGTTATAGCGTTCCTTCACGAAGTTCAAATAATTATTCTTCTCCAAGAAGTTATGAAAATAGCAGAAGTACTGCAAGTTTTAGTGGAAGATCTTCTTATAGTAATGGATCATCTTATAATAGTGGATCATCTGGAGTAAGTAGAAGTTCAGGAAGTTCAGGCGGATCTTCTTACAGTAGCGGAGGAAGTTCAAGTGGACATAGAAAATAACAAAAAGGAGACGCTGTCTCCTTTTTTATTAATAAAAATTAAAGAAAGGATCTACATCTATATTAAAATATTTTTTTAATACATTAGCTATATTTACTCTGTCTTCAACAATATCAGGGCGATTCCCCCAATAGTTTTCATTATCGCATGATTTCTGAAACTCTTTTTGTAAATTACTATATCCCATATAATCTATTCGTTTAAATAAATCATAAAGAACATATGCATATCCTTGATGATTTTTATCTCCAAAATAAGTTAAACTTATTTTATCAATATTTCCATTCATTTCTTTTAAAAATATTCGGGCGTGTTGTCCAGGAGATAATCCTATTCCTAAATCTTTAATAGGATCTGATTCAGGAGTAAATTTTTCATTTACTTTAGTTTTGTTGTTATAAGAATTTTCATATCTTGTTGCAGCTTTAATTCTTTTATTTGTAAGTTTGTAATCAACCGCAATATGTTTTAATTCAATAGAGTCAAAAGAATTTTTTAGTTTAGCGCCGTTTCTTATAAAAAATTTAGCAATATTTAATTTGCCATCCCACACAGCATATCTTAACGCATAACCATTTTTAAATAAACTTTCTTTATTTTTACTTTTATCTACTATGAATTTAATATAACTTAAAGGCGCTCCTTTATCAGTTAATAACTCTAAAAGATATGGTTCATTTTGTAATATTTGATCCTCTCTATATTCACTATTTGCAGTCGCTAGAAATTTAGTAACCCAATGACGTATTTTATTCATCGTTCCTATTCCTAAATCCTGTATAGGATCAGATTCTTCAGTAAACTTTTCATTTAAAGATTCGTTTATTTCATATCTAGGATTATCTTTAAATTGAGGCTGTTTCCAATATTCTATTTTAGCTTTTGATATTTTAAAACCTTTTCGCATTAATGCATTATGAAATGCATTATTAATATCCCAAGTAAAAAAATAATCATTATTATTAAGAGTAATATATTTATGAACATAATTTTCTACTTTACTCCATACAGAATAATCTTTAAAAAATCCAGTATCTTTTATATTATATAGAATATCTTCTGGGATAGATCCGCCAAATATTGCTGGTAATATATCCCACACAAATTGTAATAATTCTTTTTCTGTTTTAAAATTTCTTTTCACGTTTACACCTATTCCCATATCATGAACAGGATCTGATTCATCAGTAAATTTCTCGTTTATATATTCTTTAACCAATTTCATTATTTAATCTCCTGATTCAAATCCCATTTCTTTTAATATTTTCTGTATTCCTGATCGATACCAACTAAACTCACTTTGTTTTTTGCCATCGATACTAATATATTTTATAATATAATCTCCTATTTTAGTGTCATATTTATTTGGAAACCAACTTTCTCGAGATCTTATTATATCTTTTGGTATTTTGTCAGTTCCTAAAATAAAAGGCAGATGGTCTACTATCCACTGCTCCATTTCTTCTCTTTTAAAATCTCTGGGTACGTTTAAACCTATATTTAAATCTTTTATAGGATCAGATTCTTTAGTAAACTTTTCATATATAAACTTAGCTCTCATATTATCTAGTTGCTCCTGGTCTCATTGAAGGTCTTGGTCTAGGTCTTACTGAACGAGGTGGTTGAGGTGATGGCCTTTTTATTAAGCCTGGCACTATTTTTTTTCCTCCACACCCGCAGCCTTCACTTAATGGTTTCATTAAATATTCTTCATTTAATATTTCATCTACATGATATTTTAAAAAGCCTTCTTTAAGAAACGGCTGTATTTTTTTTAATGTATCATAATCTTTATTATCTAATGCTTTATCAACTTCTTGGCGAAGATCGAATTTACTCATTTTAGAATAATCTTTAACTGCTGAAGGCTTTTGTTTTTCACGACTTTGTCTTAATGCTTTAGCGATTATTGGATCTTCTTCCATTTCTTCATCTCCTGGAAGTTGCGTATTAGACACTTCATTTCTATCTTTAACTTCAGGAATAAAATGTTCCATTACGTTATAAATAATTTCATCTCTTCTTTCTTGTAAAAATTCTATCTCTACATTAAATTGTCTAGAAAATATTTGTAAAAATTTATCTATATACTTATTTAAAAAATCATAAAAAATATCTACAGCCTCTTCTGCATATATTGCTTTTCCTTTTTGTAATTCATTCTTAAAATGCATCCAATCAGTAGGGGGCACCCATAATTGCATGTTATTATATGCAATTTTAGAAATTTCTTGAATATCATATTTTTTCTCATTTTCAAATAAAGATTGCATTTCATATAACATATCGCTTGAACTGTTATAGATTTTATCTATACGATTAAAAATTTCTTTAAAATTTTTCATAACACAATAATTTATTTTATATATTTTAAAAACAAAAGGCTAAAATATATTTTAGCCTTTGTTATAATTTTATTTTAAATCTTTTATACGGAAACCCTTTATCATTATAAATTCTTTCTCGTTCTCTAGCGTGGCGCATGAGATAGTTTACTTTTTGATATTTATGACTTCCATATTCAAAATTATCAGAAAAATCTATAACTGTAATTACTTCTTTGCCTTCCATCAATCTCATGCCTCTTCCAAGCATTTGTCTTACTTGGTATTCTGATTTCGAACTTTCTATAATAAATATATTGTGCAAATTTAAAATATTAATTCCTTCTGCAAAAACTCCGATACTAGCAACAATAATTATATTTTCTTCATCTTCCATTTGTTTTTTAAAATAATCTCTATTTTCAGCCTTAGTTCCTCCATCTATGTAATAAACTATTTTATCTGTATTTTCTTTGAGCCAATTAAAAATATTTTTTCCATAATCATTTTTAATATCTGAAAATAAAACAAGAGAATTTTTTGTAGATTTAGAAATTGTTTGACAAATATATAATAATCTTTTATGATTTGATCTTATTAAATCTTTTTCAAGATTTAATAATTTTACTCCATCTTTCTGATCTGCGCTTACATTTCTAAGATTATATAATTTCTTTTTAACATCTTCTTCAAGATAATCCATTTCAATACCTACAACTTTTACGGGAGTTGCAAAATTTGCAGCAATTAAATCTGCAGATTTTACTACATATACACATGGTCCTAAATATGATTGAACAGTAAAAGAATCAATTGAACCTTCTTGTGGAAGAGTTCCTGTCATTCCTATATTATATTTTGAATTAAATGATTTTATAATAATATTTTTAATTGAAGTTGTTTTTGCATGATGAACTTCATCTATAAATACTGCATCAAATTTTGAAAAGTATTCTAGATCTTTCTTAACTAAAGATTGAAAGGTACCAAATACTATATTAGCTTGGTCATTATCTTCCTTCTTAGAGCTTCCGAATACACACTGTGACTTCCAGATTGGTTTCTTATTACATTCTTCCTCGTACAAATAAAATTCTTCTTCTGTTTGAGTTACTAAACTAATGCTAGGCACTACATATAACATTCTGTTTATTTCTTTTTTTTCTAATAAATAGCGAAAAAGTAAAAATGCCATAAGAGTTTTACCGCCAGAAGTAGATATTTCTTCAATACAAAATTTATATTTTAATACACAAGATACACCTTCAACTTGATAATCACGTGGTTGTTTTTCTGATTCTTCAAAATAAGTATTAACCCATTCTATAAAAACGGATTCATCATAATCTTTGTTAAAAAGATATTCTACACCTTCTATTTCAAGAGGAAAGAAAAATTGTTTAGAAAGTTTTTTAATTTCATCCCAGAGTCCTATAGGAATTCTCAACCATTTATCGACAAAAGAAATTTCAAAACTTTTAGGTTGATAGCTGCTTCTATTACGTATAGCGCCCCAATTTATAATTTTTTTTGTAAAACTGTGCTGTAATTGTTCAATTTCTAAAGCAGTTCCATCTACAATGATTAAAAATCTTTTATCTTCACTTACTTTTAGTTTCATAATATCCTTTATCATAATCCCCATTTATAATGCGTATTAATAAAGAACGATTATATTGAGGATATTTTAATTGTATTTCTTTAAACGAAATAATATTACTATCATTTTTAATATTTTCTATTGTTTCTAGCGTAATTAAGTATTTTCTCTTTTTTTCTTTTAATATTTGAATAGTTTTTTTTGTATGATGTTTTCCAAAAAATGAATTGTTTTCTTCGTGACGATCCGGCATATTTTGTTTTTGTTTTTGTTTAACTTCTGGCCGTTGCATAGCTAATTTTGTGTTTATCTTAATTTTTTCAATTGTTTCTGTAGAAAGAGAAATTCCTTTTCTAAGAGAAGGCTTTCCATACATTGGATTTTTTTCTCCTGTTCGTGAATGTATTCCTTTATTCCACGGGATATGCCCCCTTTTTCTTTGTATAGTTTCTTCGGAATCTTTTCTTCCTTTTTTAATCTTCTTACATTTTTCTATTGTTTCTTTAGATACGGGCGTATTTCTATGTAATTCTGTTGTGTATGCATAATCTCTTGATGTTTTAGCACATTTATTAGTTTTTCCATACGTCATTCGATGAAATGCACAAACTATACTCCTACTTCCTTTATAGATATATGTTAATAATTTATGACAAATATAATGTTCTCTCGCCGTCAATAAAACTAAATTTTCTTTATCATTATTACCGTTCAAACATTTTGGAAAAATGTGATGTTTTTCATAATATTTACCTTTGCCTTTAATTCTATTTTCAAATTTTGCCTTTTGAATTATTGCGTCATATATCTTTTGATGATTCATTTTTATTTTATAAATTCACACTAAATTCATTCATAATGATTATTTTCCGCGAGCTATCTGCTCGATTTCTACTCGACGAGGAACTGCAAAAATTATATTATCAATTGTTTGTATAGTACTCGATATAAATTTAGAATGATTATCTAATATTGCTCGTTTCTCAACAAGATCTTGTAAATCAACCTGAATTCTATTATGTTTTGTAGATTCATTGGGATATCTTACTTGTGTTTTATTAGTATAATAATCTTGACGTTCTGCATAAGAAGAATTATATTTTTTATTTACATTTATTAATAAAGAAATAAGATAATGATAGTATTCTACAGCACGCTGACGTTCTGTATATAAATATGTCATTAGCTCAGGTATTTCCATAATTTTTCTCATTTTTTCAGACATTTGAGCTACTTTATCAGACCACTCTAAACGTTCACGAGAAAATCTATCTTCTAAAGATTCTTCAGGTTTAACCTCAGGATTAATATTTAAAAAATCAGATTTTGTCATTTTTATGTTTTTTATAAAATGTAATTAATTCAAATATACATTTACTTTCTCCTGTACTTGAAAACATATGTTTTTCTTCAAGATATTCTACCATTTGATCCAGAGATAAAGTATTCCAATTAAAAAATCCAACCTTTAAAGATTCTTCATTTTTTTCTAATTGTTCTTTAGTTAATTTCATATTTTTTGTTTCTTGTTTTTCAGTTAATATTTCTGTTACGGTTTTTCCACATTTAATACATTGCGCGCCGTCTAATTCAAACTTATGTTTACAATTTTTCATATTTAAAATAATTTAGTGCTCGAATCAATTATTTTATTTTTCTTTTTATGTTCTATTATCTTTATATTTTTTAGTTTTATACGAGTATCAAGTTTCATATTTACATTAAATTCTGAAATATTATTTTGATCTAAAAAATTAAATTCTAATGAAGTTGTTAGTTTTTCCATTTATTTACTTATATTATATACATTTAAAGCTTCTCTGTAATAGCTATTTATTGATTTTAAAATATATTTAAAAGCTTTATAAGAAAAATTATATTTATATTTTCTTGCTACTTTTAATCCTTCAACCCAGGCTTGGTATTCTATTAACATTTGATCGTTGTTTACCATTTTTACAAAACTTTCTGTAATTAATGTATGCCCAATTTCATGAAAAAACGCGGCCCTTTTTAATTCTAAATCATCATATATTCCCAATATAATATCTTCATCTCCAATAATATATGCATTATTTTTTAGATCTCTTTTATTAATTTCAAATTTTTTAGAAAATCTTATGATATTATTTTTTGTTATGCTGGTGACTTTTAAATTATAATCTCTTGCAATTTCAGTAATTTTCATAACATTATCCTTTTATTTATATATCGATAATGTCTAGCGGATTATTTGAAAAATATTGTTCAAATCTTGGTATAGGTTTATTATTATGTCGTAAATAAATCATTAAGTCATTTAAATCCCATTTTATTCTGAACGGAAGTTCTAAATCATTTTTTAGTTTTTCCCACAAAAATACTTCTTCATCATTGTTTATTTTTTCTATACTTTTATTTTTTCCATCTTTATCATCATCATAAAAATACCTAACATTTAAATCTAATGGAAATTTTTTATGTGCTCCTGCATTTGCTATAGAATTTTTAAATAAAAAAGAATCTAATGGTCCTTCAAACAAGGTAACAGATTTAGCATAATTTACTAAACAAATATTAAATAATTGTGATAATGCGTTTATTTCATCAGGAATTTCTTTTGGATTTTTTTTCATTAACTCATATATTTTAGTTAATGTATATGTTAAATACTTACTTTCTCTTTTTTTAAATGTTCTTTTTTGAATTCCTAAAATTTTTCCTGTATGTGTTAAATTCAATATTATAAGATGATTTAATCTTGGATTATACAAAAATTTTTGAGCATCATATTGTAATCTATTTATTAACCATGGCCATATGGATGATCCTTTAGCTTCTTTTAAATCAAAATATTTTATAAATTCTTGACGATCTATTGCATATTTATCTATAGAATCTATATCTAGAAAAAGTGACATATCATATTTAATTGCATCTGTATGAGAAGAAAAATCTTCTACACCTTTTGCTATATAATTTATAATACTTAAATTTAAATTAATTTTGTGTTCAGAGAAAAATTGATCTATTCTTTTTGATATTCCACAATTATGACATTTATAAAAATGTGCATATTTACCTAATAAAATAAAATTTCCTCGTTTTTTATAATTATTGTGCATACTATCTCCGCAATATGTACACGCAAAATTTATACGATCTTTATATACTCGTATCCTTTGTTTTCCTATATTTCCTGGAAATCTATTATTTAGGATAGGTTGTAATAAAGAAACAAGTTGTTCTTTATATTCTTCTTCGGATACAACATCATCAATATTTGAAAGAGATGAGTTTAAACTCATCTCTTTCAATGTATCAATATTAATTGACATTTTAAATGCTATTTAAAGCTGCATCTAAATCTCCGCTGATACCAAAATCATTAGAAGTGTTTAGGTCGGGAAGATTAAGATCGGGAAGAGAAGAAAGATTTCCAAGATTTAAATCATCTATTGATAAATCAGATAATGTAATTCCTGATTTTTGAGAAGAGGCAACAGGAGTATTACTCGATTTGCCAACAGTAGGAATAGAATTTCTTACATCTGCATATGCAGATGAAGGAGTTTGACCGGTTACAGCCAAAATTACTTGATTAACATAATCATGTGTTTCTTGATCCCATTCTTTAAATCCATATTTATTAATATCTGGACTATTTTCTTTTAAGAAAGCAAATACTGTTTCTCTTGGAGTTTTATCATTAATTGGAAGTAATTTTCCAGTTTTTTGATCAGGAAGTAATAAAGGAATTCTTTTATCAAGAAATCTTGATTGATCATAATTATTAAAGCCAGCAACTTTAGTTACTACTATTGCAAAAGCTTTTCCATCAAGTAAGTCAAACGGTTCATGAGCTTCACCAATAACTGGTTTCTTTTCGGCTTCTAATTTTTCAAAAATCTTTTTACCAAATTTCCAAATCATTAGTTTTCCTTCTACATCTTTATTTTGGTCATCTTTAATAACTTGAATAATGGCTGTAAAAGAATGTCTCCTGCTAAATATTTCAGATTTTTTTTGTTCTTGAATTGATTCGCTTTTACGAAGTTTAAAGAACATATCTTGAAGAACAGAGGGCTTACCAATAGATGAAGGACAATCAATAAATCTTCCACGATTTGTTACAGGATCTACTAGCCAGCTTACCCATTTTTCAAAAATGGAATGCTGTGGGTCTTGCCAATTTGCTACAAATCTTATTACTGATTTATAGACTCCGTTTTGCCCGCGATCTGCAGTTGGACTATATTCAGTTAAATTTTTAATTTCATTTCCGACAATTTCAACCTTTGGGTGAAAAAGCGCGTTTAAATCATAAGTGTTTTCCATAATCTTTAAGTTTAATTTAGTTTAATTTAATTTAATTTAATTTAGTTTATTAGATATTTAGTTTTTAAATTTACATTTATCTCCATGATATTTATCATACCATGATAAAGCTATAAGTTTTGAGCAATGTTCACCTTTTTTCTTTTCTTGTTTTTTTCTATTTTTAGCTGCTATTTTTAAATTTTTTAAATGTTCTTCAGAATGTTTTTTTCCTTTTCGAGAATTAGATAATTTTAAATATAATTCAATTTCTTTTTGATGTGCAATTATTTCTCCATATTTTTCGATCCAGATTTCATATACAGTTTTTCCATACATCCCATTTTTATTACCACTAGAAATTCCCATATGGGAATTTCTATTTTTTATTTTAGACTCTTCAGAAGCAGGAATATTTCTATTCCATGCAATTTGCCCCATATGAGATTCTTTTAGATGTTTTCTATGTTCTTCTGAAAAATGTGTTATAGTATTTTTGTACATTCCGCCTGTTGGACTTATATTATAACCCATTGGTGATATTGTGTTAAATTGTTTAATATATTTTTCTTGAGCGTCAAACGCTTCTTTTCTGGTCAAAAACCATTCTAAAATCTCTTTAAAAAACAGATATTCTCCATATATACTTACTGCATGTCGAAATGCATTTCCACTTCCTAAATAATAATATTTTTCCTTTGGATTTATTGTATGATCGCCTACGTATTGTTTTCCATTTATCAGATTAGTGGTTACGTAGACATAATGAATATGTTGTTTTTCTTGCATTTAGCCTTTTAGATATTTAGTATTTTAGCGCTTTAGTACTCTTTATTAGATTATATATTCATGAAAATACATAAAGTTTTATATATATAATTAAAATTCTGTTAAAGTTATAAGTATTACTGGGTATACACATAAATACTATTTTTTGCTCCATCCTTTAATAATATTGGGGCTAAAATTAGCGTATGAAAATTCATTCCTATCTACAAGTTTTACAACATTTCCGTGTATATCAGAAACGGCAAAGCCTTCTTGAGATGTAGATTTAAATTCACCAGTAATAGTTTTAAGATATGTTTCAAACTTTCCTATGTTATTTAATTTTTTAATAAATACTTGTTTAATATCGGTGATCATGATTATTACTTCAATTACTTTTTCAAGTATATCTGATAATTCTTTTATTTTTTGTACAATATCTTTACTTTTAATAATTAAATCTTTTTTTCCCTTAATAGATTTCTTTTTTTCTGATTCTTTTTTAAATCTATTTGATACGAAATTAATAAATTTATAAACATAATCCTGTGTATCAATTATTGTTTGGGAATTTCTAATTAAAAGGTTTTGAAATATCATGAATAATGAAATTATTTCTTTATCATTTATTAATTTATTATAATTTTCAGATGAAATTAAACTATGTTTTACTAAATTTTTTACAGCATCTAATTGTGATTTTATTGAATCACTTTCTTCTTTTGTTAAAGTAATTATTCCAGCTAAAGATTTAATGTATGGATCTGTCATAAAAACCTTTGGATTTTTTTGTAATTCATCAATATTAACATTGTAACTAGCACTTACATTAGTCAACGAAGTTCCTGTATATTTTGTATGCCAAACTACTCCAATATCAGCTTTTGAAATTTCTTTTCCTATATTTGAATCTTTATTAATTTTATAAATTATTGTATTGGGATGAAAACTATAAGTTTTTTCATCTTCTATAAGAGTATCAGAGTCAAATAAAAAATCACCTTGCCAAATTTCATTTTCAGGAATTTTTAAAGATGTAATATATTTTAACATTAATTTTAATTTATATGTAAGATCTTTTCTATCTCCATAAAATTTTTCTATATCGTTATCAGAAAACATTATTTTTCTATTTTTTGCAAATAATGCTTTAATAGCAAGACCTGGCTTTTTTAATTCTGAAAATTTAGACCAAACAAATACACTGGGGGCTCCGTCAAATTTAATTGAAAGTTTAATATTATCTTTGTTTGTTTCTCCTTTAAGTTGTTTATAGAGATTTTCAAACGTATATATTACCCAATCTATTGCTTCTTTTCCTTTAAAAACAAGATCTTCAGCATGAGTCATATGAATATTAGTCTGAGAAGTAATAGATTCATCTAAAGCCAAAAAATTATTAGGATGTTTAATATCTATATGTAAATCATGTAAAATTTCTACAACTTTATAAATATCAACTTTAGTGAAAAGTTTTTTAAGAATTTTGTTATATGTTTTTTGAATTCCGGCTTGGGAAAAATTTTGATCATAATCTACAAGTTCTTTAAAAAAAACATATATTAAATGAGCTTCATTATAAAACGCAGGATCATAAAAATATCTAATTGAATTTTGTACACTTGTATTATGTCCTAGAATTTGACGTTCTTTTTTCCAAAATTCAATTATACCAATGCCCATATCCTGTACAGGATCTGATTCATCAGAAAATTTTTCATTTATACTTTCTGATATAACTATTTGTGTTGTGTCCCATATTTTTTTAATAATATTTTCTGCATACCCTGGATAATTTGTTCTAAAATTATTATAATCATCATTTAAAATATCTTGCCTTAAAATTGATGCAGAAATAGGCATTCCATCATATTCATCAGTTCTATCTTTATATAGAAGTGGTTTAGTATCTACTAACAATTCTACTACTTCTGCATTTTTAAGCTTAGTATTAACGTATCTTCCATTAGGACTAAAATCTCTAACAAATTTTTCTACTCTATCATAATCTTTTCCCTTTTTAACTCCTCCCATAGCGTATATACCCGGTTTAGCAGTTTCCATATACTTATATGCTGTTAATATTGGCGATGGATATATTGTAGCTTCAATTGATACATTGTGCAATTTATGTAATAATAATTTCGCCACTTCGATAGCTTCTTTTTGAGTAACTCCGTTACGAACGCCTGGTCCTATAAGAACTTTAACTTCTTTAACATCTGGTTGATTTGCATAACGATTAATGAGATTTACATGAGCAGCATGCATAGGTTTATACGACCCGGGCAATAATACAATTATATCTTTATTAAAATTTTCGTTAATCCAATATGTATAAGGAATCAGTTTCATTCTTTATTTTTATTTTTACTTAAAATTAATGTTTTAAGTCCTTCAGGATATAATCGATCTATTTTATTATTTTTTATAGTAATATATTTTTCACAGTAATCTCTTAATTGATCGTAATATGTTTGTATAAGTATACCCAATAATTGATTTGGTTCAATAATATTTTTTTGTTTTTTTACATTTAATAACGTTGGAATAATTTTGTAAAGCCATTTATGAAGTTCATCATAAGAATTAAAATTTTTATGAGAATTAATTCCAATTCCTAAATCTTTAATAGGATCGCTATCTTCAGTAAATTTTTCTAATAACCAAGATTTATATGAAGAAAATGTCATATATTTGTTTTTATTATATATTCTTAGTAAAAACAAATATATAGAAATTTAATTTTCTACGTAAAGTTCTTCTACATAACCTTCACGTAACCAAAATGGATATCTGTATTTAAGAATTTTTGTAGGTTTAAAAATATCAATTACTCTAAATTCATTAATTTCATGATTAATGCTTAAAAGCATTGGTGTGCAATCACTATTTACATATTTTTCTGCATCTTCAATTAACATTTCTGTTAACCCGTCATTATTTATCATTATATCAAAGCGATGTTGCGGAATATTTTTAAAATCAGATGCATGCAATAATTTTAATGAATTTTTATATTTTAAATCAAATGGATTGTTTTTATCTCCTGATAATATTATATCTCTTTCGGGTAAATTTTTGTAAAGAAAGTACGTTTGAATAGCATTTGCATGAGCTAAATCTATAGTTGTATAATCTTTATAGCCGACTTTATCTAAATAATATCCTAATATACCCATGCCTGCTCCTATTTCAATAATTGAAGAATTTTTATCTGGACATAATTCAATTATTCTTTTTAAAATCCAAAGATAGTAACAATGTCTATCTGATATCATTCCATAGCTAGTTGGACATGTAGTCCAATTACCAATAAATGAAGGCAAAGATATTTTAAATCCGATTGCCTTTTCAATCATTTTTAATGCTTGTTCGTTAAATATCGATTCATCTTTTAGTTCTGGATAATTTAAATTATTAAAAGATTGATTAATCTCAGTATAACGTGGATTTTCTATTCTTATTGCACCCACTGCTATAGCTAAATTTCTAATTGTATTTTTACTTAATGTTAATGCATACCCATACGTTAATTTATTCCAAAGCATATTTTCAAGAGTATCTTGATTTATTTCAATATCTTTTACATAAGATATAGCCCATTCCCATACACGACTTTTTTTATCTTTATTAATATTTTTATCAAATATTAACCTAATTCGATCTATCATAAAATTGTTATATGATTGTTATATCAGGAAACATTATTATAAATTTGCCAAAATATTCTTTTCGTAAAGATTCAATAATATAATCTTTAAAATTATGAGCTAATATTAAAATATAATCTGGCTGCTTTTCTTTGAGAATATCTCTGTTTACAACTTCTATTCCTGTTCCAGGCACAAATTTTCCTTGTTTTTCAGGAGTATCATCGATAATGAAATCAATTGTATTAAAATCAAGATCACATGTATTTAGAAAAACACATCCTTTAATTGCCGCACCAAATCCTGCAATCGATTGTTCATTGCGTCTAATATGTTTAAAGAAATCTTTAAAATCTCTTATTTTTCGATGTATATTTTCTCCCCATTTGATACAATATTCATTTGTTATAAATTTTTCAAGATTTAAAAAAGATTCTACAGAATCTTTTGGAATGCGCGAGCTTTTTTTAGCGCTTATAACTCTAAGAGTTCCCGTATGTATATCATGATAAGAAACGCTTATAATATAAAGACCTTCTTGCTCAAATAATTGTTTTAACGCGGTTAAACAGTAATAATATACATGCTCATGATATGCTTGATCATAATAATTATTTATAAAGGTAGATAATAAATATGGAAATTCTAAACACCATATTCCATCATCTTTTAAATTATTATAAATTCCTTTAACAAAAGATCTTAACGGTTCTGTATGTTGAAATACATTGGTTGAAGTTATTAATTTTGCGTTTTTAGGAAAAATTGTATTTTCTCCAAAATATTCATTAATTAATTCTATTCCATTATTTTTGTTAACTTCTATAAAACTTTTACTACATTCCACGTTAAGAAAATTTAAATCGGGCCTTTTCTTTTTAAATTCTAAAAGCAAGCTTCCATCATTTCCACCTATATCAGCGACTAGTTCTCCTTTTGTAAGATAAACATAATTTTGTACAAAATCAATCATTTTACTACAGTGATCAAGATAAGGTTTACTTATACTTGAATGATATAAATAATTAAGATATATGTCATCTGAATTTACAGTTTGTGTTAAAGATACTAATTTACTTTCTGTAAAAAATTGAAGAATCATAGGATATTTGATAGCGTTTGTTGATTCTTCGCGTGTTAAACTAAGATTTCCTTCAATGGGAATCATGCCTAAATCAAGAAATTCATTTACATTATTACTTCCTGTTATAGGGCATTTCTCTATTTTCATAATTTATTAAAATTAATATATTAATATTATACTAAATTTGTGATAAAGTTTTTAATAAATCAACAAGTTCTGGTTGAGGATGACAATCTGTTTTTTGAGATGCTGGTCTATATGATACATGACTCCATATTCCGGGAGTACCATTTAGAGCTCTTTGCGATACATCCCATATATCTTCATTATAGTCTAATGGTATATTATATTTTAATTTCCAGTATAAGATAAGCTCTCCAAGTGTCTGAAGTTGTGATAGAGAATATTTTTCAAAATAATTATATCCTCTAAATTTATTTGGATAATATTGTAATGGAACGGCTACAGAATTTCCATAATAAGTATAATATTTTCCCATAATTGTATGGATCATTTTATAAGAACCATCTGGATTTTTTCCAAATTGTTTTGTAGTTCCATCACCTGCAATAAGCCAACCCCAATTATCTATTTCAACACCAATGGAATGTCTATCTAAATTATGATTACCCGCTGCTAAATGATAAGCCCAATATTTTGAAGAAAACAATTGCCACGGGGTGCCCGCTCTGTCAATAATAATTGCTACAGCAACATTATCTTTTCCAGTTTCCCAAGTTTCAATATCTCCTTCTATGCCATCTCCGGAAACCGTATGATGAAGTACTATTTGTGTTTTAGTAAATTCTTCTTTAAAAATTTTATTTTCTGGGTATGGTACAACTTGTATTTTAGATAAATCGATAGGTTTTAATTCATTCCAATTCATAGTTAATTATTTATTTTATGATTTATAGGCTGTTTTTAGGGCCAAATTCCATAGCGGAGTAAATTCAAATCCATTATCGTTTCTTTTTATAAAGCCTAATTTCAAATATAAAGATATCATGGAAGCTGCAGTTTCTTTAACTTCTGCTAAACAATCTTTTACTTCAACATCGCTTAAAACTGGTGTTGCTCCAGTATCAATTTTTTTAGTTATTCGTCCTTTAATACTCAAATATAATAATTCTCTTGTCATTAATGGCAATGTTAAATAAGTATCAAAATCACCATTTTTAATTCTTTGTGTAATTTTATTTAAAAACACATCGCTATTAATATTTTTCATAGTATTTATTTTAATTTATTTATCCAGTATATAAGTATATTTATATATAATTATTATACATTAACAATTATTTAACAATAGATATATAATTTATATGAAAATAGTTAAAGAATATATTAACGAAAAATTTACAGATGAATCCGATCCGATACATGATATGGGAATCGGATTACAACACAAAATAATTAAATGGATTAAACATATAAATATAAAATCCGCAAATACTCATTGTGATGGTATAAAACACTATACAATAAACAACGATGGAACTATAGATTGTGTAGGATTTGTTGCTTTACCAGATGATTGCGGAAATTTACCAGATTATATACAATTTAATGAAATACAAGGAGATTTTATAATAACTAAGTGTGGTATGACAACACTTAAAGGTTGTCCTAAAAAAGTATATGGAGAGTTTGATTGTCGTGATAATAAATTAATATCATTAAAATATTGTCCTAGTTATGTTGAAAGAAAATTTCTTTGTTATCATAATAATAAAAATTTTTCTAGAGAATATATATTAAGACATTGTAAAGTAGCAAATAAGACATTGTAAAGTAGCAAATTTAAATATTTTCATTCCAATTCATATTTAATTATTTATAGTTAATGAAATTAGTTAGAGAACATATAAACGAAAAATTTACAGATGAATCAGATCCTATACAAGATATGGGCATTGGAATGATTCAAAAAATTAAAGATTGGCTCAATCATATTACACGTATATATGGTCATTATAATATTGTAGATTATAAAATTAACAACGATGGTACAATAAATGCAGATAGAGTAGATATATCTTATCCGGAAATAACCACACTTCCAGAATACATAAAATTTAATGTTATAACAACCGATTTTTGTTGTTGTTTTAAAAGTATTGAAACTATACAGAAAAATGGTCCTAAATATGTTGGAGGAAATTATAAAATATATCAAAAAAGAATAACTATTAAAGAACAAGATGTTAGAAATATATGTATAATTAAAAGAAATGTTATTATAAAAAGAGAATCATGAAATTGGTTAAAGAATATATAAATGAAAAATTTACAGATGAGTCTGATCCTATAAAAGATATGGGTATTGGTATAGATGAACAGATTAAAAAATTTATGAAAAATGACATCGAAGAATATGA
>Ga0315284_10001018_pt1 | contig 39171 bp, 37 predicted proteins | sample YL17G09_16_MG_FD_203696 | JGI IMG/M metagenome (GOLD analysis project Ga0315284, IMG submission 203696) | Sediment microbial communities from Yellowstone Lake, YNP, Wyoming, USA - YL17G09_16 | ecosystem: Environmental > Aquatic > Freshwater > Lake > Sediment | place: USA: Wyoming | collected...
GACCCTAAAGGTCTCCAAGACCTTTAGGGTCTCTTGCCAGACCGGACGAAGGATCGCGGGAGAAACCTTTAGGGTCTTCATAATTCTCCCTTAAACGCCCGATCCAACACGGACGGCATCAGCGTACGCAAGCGCAACTCCTTCTCCGTCTCGGCACCTGCACCCGTCAGGGTGTGCGCCGCCCGCAGCGCGGATATCATCCCCGCAGGGGGCACTCGCGCCTGCCGCGTCCCCGCAGGGGGCAACCCATCCAAGTACATCACAGACCCTAAAGGTCTCCAAGACCTTTAGGGTCTCTTGCCAGACCGGACGAAGGATCGCGGGAGAAACCTTTAGGGTCTTCATAATTCTCCCTTAAACGCCTGATCCAACACGGACGGCATCAGCGCGGACAGTTCCTTCTCCGTCTCGGACTGCGCCGCCCGCAGCACGGAGGCGTGCGCCTGCAACCCATCCAGGTACGCCACCAGCCGCCGCTGTTCTTCCAGCGGGGGACAAATAACGGTGAATGCTTTCAGTTGGCGATGATTGATTGATGCCAAATTTGTTGTCTGTTTTGATGCTGCCTTGAAATAACTTTTTCCATATGGAGAGCCAATCCAAGGGGCTAAATATTCGGGGAGAAATTGCTTTTGATTGACACGAACTCGGAAAATATGGTTTTGGTGAATACAGTTTGGAATTTCTTCATGCCAAACTGCACCGCGCCCAAGTTTGTCCCAATCGCCACCTTCAGTTAGCAAAATATCGCCTGATTGCAAAAGCCACTTATCTTTTTCGGTTTCCAACACATCGATTTCTTTTATTTGCCCCAAATTCAAATATCCATCTTGCACGTTTGCTACTCGCAGATATGGCAAGCGCACAGTTTGCCCATTCAAAGTTCTGCCTAGCGTGACGCCAGAACGAATATCAGTAACATCACCGAGTAAATGATTGGGATACTTTTTTGCAAAATCATCATTGAAAATTGCATTGAGCGCAGCATGAGTTAAGTTCTCTGCCTCCTCGCTCGCCTCTCTGCGCAGGGACTGGGCTTCGGCGACGCGCCCCGCCAGCGCCTCGATGCGCGCCACAATGCGACGTTGCTCTGTCAGCGGCGGCAGGGGGATTTTAATGGTCAGAAAAAGTTCAGGCTTAATACGATTTTTACCGCTTGTGCCACGTGAAAGGCTATCGCATTTTTCCCAAAAGGATTTCATCTTGGTTTGCCAGTGAATCCAGCGCGGGTCAATGCGGTTCAGGTCAAGTTCAAAGGTGGGAAATTCGCCAGAGCCAGCACAGCCATCAACATCTTTTGTGGCGATGGCAACTGAACCATGACGAACCCAGATTTTGTTGATAATCAAATCGCCTTCACTAACAATGGATAACGTTTTCACGGTTGTTCTAGAACCATCAATCGTTTCGCGTTCATACGCGCCCATTCCCCACCATTTCACGCCTATGGTACGGTAAGAAGTCCCCGCTTCAACAAGAACAGGGCGAGTTATAGGTTTCGCAACTTCTTTTAGTGGTACTTCCTGCCAGCCGTTTGCCATCACGCATCCTCCGCCAGCAGGCACTTGATTTCATCCAAACACCAGACCCTAAAGGTCTCAAAGACCTTTAGGGTCTTTTTTTCAAGATTAATCATCATCACCCTCCACAAACCAACGCATCTGTGCATCCGTCACCCACTCGGCGTGAAGTTCCAAATATTGCTGCCTATTGCCGAACCAATCGAGCACCACATCCCGCTTCAGGCGTGTCGGTTTTTCAGAAAGCAGCACCCCATACGACGAATACCTCCAATCGCGGAAATCGTCCACAAATTTGTGCTTTTGCGGGTTCTGGTGAATATAGCGTACCGCGTTGAAAAAATGCGTAGCACTCGCCACTGGTACGCGTCCGAACGGATGCTGGAACAGGCTTCCCGTTCTCGCGTAGGTTTTATTGATCCCCTTGGCGTAGGCGTTAAAGAAATCCGAGAATTGCCCACTGGGTTTTTTTATCTTCTTCCCCGTCGAGTCCCTAAGGGTCTCCAAGACCCTTAGGGACTGGATTTCATCTTCGGATTTTACCCTCACCAACACATGAAAATAATTTCGCAACAGGCAATATGCAAACGTTTCCGCCACCGGCTCGATATATTTGGCATACAGCCCCATGGAATACTCATAATTGCGCTCTTCCACAAAAATATTCTCGCGGTTCACGCCGCGATTGTAGATGTGATAATAGGTGTCATAGAGTAACGGGGATGGACTGGTCATTTTCAATATTCTCCAGACCCTAAGGGTTTTTAAAACCCTTAGGGTCTATAATTTTCCAGGAGATTCTTAATCTCATCCATCAGCCCCGCAATCGCGCGTTCCTTCGCGGCGATACTCTCCGCCAGTTTGGCGGGCGGCAGGTGCTCCAGGTCGGCGGCGCGGCTGGGGTTTTTCACGTCCAGGTTCACGCTCAGCAGGTTGCCGTTCGCGTCGTACTGCATCAGGTCGGCGGCGCGCACCTTCCAGGCGCGTCCCTGCACGTCAAACGACGGGTCATTCCGCTGCTCCCACCACTCCAACAGCGGCGCAAACTCCTCGAAGGTCAGCGGGCGGGTCTTGGTGTAATTCTTCACCCCTTCGGGCAGGGAATGCTCATAAAACCAGATTTCATCCGTCGGGGCGGATCGCGATCCGCCCGTACCGGGGCGGTCAAAAAACAGCAGATTGGTCGGGATGCTCGTATACGGCGCAAAGACCCCGTTCGGCAGGCGCACAATCGTATGCAGGTTGAAATTCCGCAGCAACTGCTCCTTGATGCGCGCCGACACCCCATCGCCAAACAACGTCCCGTTCGGCACCACCACCCCGCAGTGCCCGCCCGGCTTGAGCGAACGCATGATGAACTGCATGAACAACAGCGCCGTCTCACTTGCTCTTGTGGATTCGGGGAAATTCAACTGGATGCCAGCTTCCTCCTCGCCCCCAAACGGCGGATTCGTGACGATGACCTCGTAGCGGTCTTTCTCTCCGATTTCGTTGAGCGGCTTGCGCAGGGCATTATCCCGGCTGATATTGGGAGTCTCCACCCCATGCAGCAGCAGGTTCATCGTCCCCAGCAGGAAGGGCAGCGGCTTCTTCTCCACCCCAAACAGACTGCGCGTCTGGAGCGTAACCTCGTCCTGGGCGGATTTTGCCTGCGCCTTGAGCGTCTCATACGCCTCGACCAGGAACCCGCCCGTCCCGCAGGCCGGGTCCAGGATTCTTTCACCCAGTTTGGGCCTCACCCGGTCCACAATCAACTTGACCACCGGGCGTGGCGTATAGAATTCGCCGCTGTCGCCGGCTGCATCCCGCATCTCTTTCAACATCGACTCATACAAATGCGAGAGCGTGAAAATCTCATCCCGGCTCTGGAAGTGAATCCCGTTCATCAAATTGGCCACATCGCGCAGCAGGTAGCCGCTCAACATGCGGTTGTACGTTTCCTTGAACAACTCGGCGATTTTTAAGCGCTCATCGCTGCCGGTCAGGCTTCTCAGCCCCGGCAGCAACTCGTTATTGACGAATTTCAGCAGCTCCTCGCCCGTCAGCCCCTTATTCTCATCCGACGCCCAATCCCGCCAGCGCAGCGGAGCAGAAATGACCGGCTTATACGCCTTGCGCGCCACGATGGCATCCTGCTCGCGGCGCTGCTCCAGGTCGTCGTAACACTTCAGGAACAGAATCCAAGAGAGTTGCGGCAGGCGGTCCAGGTCGCCGTTGAGGCCGGCGTCCTTGCGCATAATGTCGCGGGAGGATTTGATGAGGGAGGAGAGTTGGGGGCGGGTGCTTTGGGTCATGGATGTCCTTTTGATGTGTCATTGCGAAGGAGCGCAGCGACTGAAGCAATCTCCTAAAGGTCAGCGCATCCCGTTTTACGGGAGATTGCTTCGGCACAACCCGCCTCGCAATGACAGGTTGCGGTTAGATGCGTGCTAAAAACTCAGCCGGGCGCAAAATGGAGATTTCTTCAAACGGGTTCAAAACCAGCAAATCTGCATCCCCACTGATAATGGCCTCCGCCTTACCAGCCAACGCTGCTTCCAGGAATTTATCATCCTTGGGGTCACGGCACATCGTCCCCGAAGGGGAAACCGCCGCTGAGCGCAGCGGGTCAACCAATTCCCCGCGCAAGCGGATGAGATTGACCAGGGTGGTAATGTCTTCGGACTGAATATGGTACTTTGTGCGAAACGGGTCACGCCCCAACACGTCAATGATTTCGACCACGATAGCCGTCGTAAAAACGACTGTAAATCGTCCATCGCGCAGGGCGCGCAAAATCTCCCCGGTTGTGCCCTGCCGCCGGATGAGCGCGCTCACCAGAACACCGGTATCTATCACCGCCCGCATGGATTATCCTTGCCGCGCGATTTTAATATTGGCGGCAATTTCATCATCATCGAATTGGGCATTGACCTCCGCCAGGCGATTCCAAACCCGATCAAATTGCGCCAGTACTTCGCTTTCCTGCATCTGCTGGAAGCGCAAGTAATCATCATAAGAAATTAGCACCGCTTCGGGGCGCGAGCCACGCGTCAAGACCAACGGGGAGCGTTTCCGTACCACTTCATCGAAAAACGAACGAAACTGGCGTTGAAGTTCTGTTACACCGATAATTTGTTGCATATTGGCTCCTTTCTATGTAGCACAATATGTATTATAGCACATATTGCCTGCCATTCAGCGCAAACGTTCTACTCGTACAACCCCTTCTGCAACTCATCCACCGCCTGCACCAGCTTGCCCGCCCCGCCAAACAATGCATAAATCTCCGTCGGCGCGCCGTATTCGGCAAAGGGCTGAACCCGCAAAAGGCTGGGCAGGTCATCCAACTGGCTTATGCCGTAATCGGCATATTTTTCCAGCAGCGCATCCAGGATCTGGCGCGCGACCGGGGTAAAGGTGTTCAGGAAGTTGGCCTTCTTCTGTCGCAGTTTCTCGGTCCGTTCGCGGCGTGAAACCAGCGGGGCGTTATAGGCCACATGCAGCAGCAGATCCAGGGCATCGGCTTCTTCGTGGTGGGTCACGGCGGCCAGGTGAACCGGGTCGATGCCGTAACGGCGCAGTTGCTCCATGATCTCGGCGCGCTGCTCATGCTTGCCCCAGGCCTGGCGCAGGTGCTCGGCAGTCAAGTTCAGGCGGCGCACGTTTTGAGTCACGTAATCCGTGAACTCCATTGTCTTGAGCCCGTTGCCTTCCGGGTCGAGTTGAAAGGCTTGCTCGCCAACTATGTACACTTCCACGCCATCCAGGTAATATTTGCGCGGCAATTCACCAATCTGGTGATCAGACCCTAAAGGTCTTTCGAGACCTTTAGGGTCTTGCTCTGGTTCGAGCGTGCCTTCTTCGCTATCCTGTACTGCCGTTTCGTTGCCCTGGTTGTCAATCGCCGTCTTTGTCACCCGCACCGGGTCGCCGTCGAAGGCCGGGTCGTAGAACAACTGCGTCGCACCGACGTAGTCTATGATGGTGAACCAGAACTTGCCATGCTCTTCCGAAACGCGTGTCCCGCGCCCAATGATCTGTTTGAAATCCACCATCGAGTTGATTGGCTTGAACAATACGATATTGCGGCAGGTCGGCGCATCCACGCCAGTCGTAAGCATTTGCGAAGTTGTCAAAATCACTGGCGTTTGTTTTTCGGGGTCTTGAAAATCGTCCAGATGCCCGCGTCCCACCGAACCTTCGTCTGACACAACCCGCTCGACGTAATGCGGGTGGATGCGGGTCAAATCGGCGTTAAGGTTGTTCAAGGCCTTGCGCATGTCCAGGGCGTGTTCCTGATCTACACAAAACACTATCGTTTTGTCAAAGCGGTTGGTGCGCTTGAGATATTCGGTCAAATGTTTGGCTACCACTTCGGTCCGTGAAAGGAGTGATACGACGCGCTCGAATTCCTTGGTGCCATACAATCCAGGCGGGACCTCGCGCCCGAAACGGTCCAGCACACCCGGGGCGATCTGCAAGCCGCTGGCGTCCACATCTGGAATGACGCGGTAGACGCGATACGGTGCAAGGAAGCCATCATCAATACCTTGTTTCAGGCTGTACGTGTAGATGGGGTCGCCAAAATATTCGTACGTATCAACGTTATCTGTACGGCGTGGCGTAGCGGTCATGCCAATCTGTGTAGCAGGCGCAAAATATTCCAGGATCTTGCGCCAATTGCCTTCTTCATTGGCCGAGCCGTGATGGCATTCGTCCACGATGATCAAATCGAAGAAATCTTTCGGGTACTTCTCGTACAGGTTCGGACCCTCGCCGGGGTTGGCCAGCGCCTGATATAGAGCGAAATAGACCTCTCGACTTTTGATGGCCTTGCCCTTAATCTTGTGCAGGGCCTGTCCCATCGGCGTGAAGGTGCGATCTTTGGCCTGGTCGATCAACACGTTCCGGTCAGCCAGATATAAAATCCGCTTCTTGCGTCCGGCCTTCCACAAACGCCAGACAACCTGAAAGGCCACGAAGGTCTTACCCGTGCCCGTTGCCATTGTCAGCAGAATGCGCTTTTGACCTGTCAACACGGCATTGACCGCTTTGTTTATGGCAACTTGCTGATAATAACGCGCCGTCTTTCCGCCTGCCTGCTCGAAGTAAGCCGTTAGTGCGTCGCTTTCATCTTTCTGATTCTTGAATTGGATTGTCCCTTCGAGCCGTTCCCACAATTCACCGGGCGCAGGGAAGGCAGCCAGATCGCGCTCCAAGCCCGTGATGAAATCATGTTCCACAATCCCTTTGCCATTACTCGAATACGCAAACTTGAGGTTGAGCATTTCGGCATATTGGATGGCTTGTTGCAACCCGTCGCCTGCGTTCTTATACTCCGCTTTGGCTTCTACAACTGCAATCGGGATATTGCGCTGGATGAACAGCACGTAATCCGGGCGAAGACCTTCCTTGCGAGTATGGTTGCCACCCAACAGCACAATCCGCCCGGGAGTCAAAACATACTGTTACAGGATGTAATCATCCTCCCATACGGAAGTATGGAGTTTTGGAACGATATAAGTTCGGCAGGTATCGGCTTCAGACATCAAAGTATCTTTCGCCCATTGTTTTCCGGAGAGACCTAAAATCCCACAACTACACTTAGGAAGTTGGAACGTGTCAGATAGTTTAATTATACAACTTCTTTTTTCAATCCTAACATCTCAAAAACGATGAATTTTGTGGCGGGATGGGATGTAAAGGTGTAACCACTGTTAAACGAAGAACCATGGCCTGGCGGACCATGGTTCGTGACAAGTTGCGGGGGCTGGACTCGTCGCGCAGCATCCCCTGCAAGGGGGAACCAGCGACCAAAAAAAGACGCCTTCTCAGGCGTCTTGCAAGTTGCGGGGGCTGGACTCGAACCAGCGACCTCCAGGTTATGGGCCTGACGAGCTGCCACTGCTCTACCCCGCGTCGGTTACGCCGTTTCATCGCACTTCGTGCCATTTCATAGCACTTCGTGCCATTTCATAGCACTTCGAGCGAGCCGGTATTGTACACCACCCATCGGGGGGCGTCAAGGATTCAGGAAAATCTCCTGGCTGTACAGGTACATCGTCCCGGGGATGCGCTCGTCGGACTGGCGGACGACCAACAACGCCCACGTCCCGCCGGAAATGGAGTAAGGCAAGTCTAGTTTGAAGGGCACATAGCTGTCGTCCGGGGCGGGAGAGATGGTAACCATCTGCGAATCGATCACACTGCCATCGCGTTTCACCAATTCCACCGTCAACGGCTGACTGTTAAAGGGACGGATTTTCCCGGCCACGGTCAACGAACCGCCGGAAATACGTCTCCCCGCCACGGGCTGCTCGATGACACAGCGCTCCCGCAGAGTCCCCGGCGGATTGACGATCGAAAAACCCTCCGATAGTAAAAGGAGATGGAGCGAGTACAGAGCGGTGACTCGCCCGTACTGGTCCTTGATACTCATCGTCAGCCGCCCCAACTCCCCGACCGCCTTGACCTCGAACGGCAATGCCCATGAGAAATACGCCCACTTATAGGCCGTGTTCAACTGCAAAAGCTGAGAGGCCAGCAGACGGCCGTCCTCACCGTAGAGTTCAACGCGTCCTTTATTCCCATAACCCGGAATGGCGTAACCATAGATCGCAACAGATGATACGATTTTCGAAAGCGGTCCCGGAGCGTAAATCTGGATCGCGCCCGCATCAGCGGACGGCTGCGGAACGTCGGTCGCGGCCAGGGTTGGGGACAGGTCCAAGGTCGGAAGGGGTATCGGGGTCTCGGGGGGGATTGATTCGGTTGCGGTGCTGGTCTCCGAGGGCAGAGGAGAGACGGTTTCCGGCGTGGGAGAGACGACCTCTGGGGTCGGGGAATTCTCCGGTGGGCTGGGGAGCGGCGACACGGACGGCGTGACCGTATCCGGCACAGGCGTCAAAGTCGGCGGCAGAGTCGCTGTCGCCGGGGCGCAGGCGGCTAAGAAAGCAAACAGGATAGAGGTCCAGAAGAGGCGGCGGAACATGTCGGAATTACAGACCGTAGATCTCGCCGAACTTCTTCGTCAGGTAGCGGAGATAAGCCGCCGGATCGATCCTGGACCCGGTGACCTTCTGCACCAGTTCCTGCGGTTCGAACTTGGCCCCGTGGCGATGGATCTTCTCGCGCAGCCAGGCCAACAGGGCTTCGAATTTGCCGGCGCGAATTTGATCGGTCAGGTCGGGGATATCCTGGTTGATTTTTTCCCAGAGCTGGGCAGAGACCAGGTTGCCAAGTGCGTAGGTGGGGAAGTAGCCGATCATGCCGCCGGACCAATGGATATCCTGGAGCACACCCACGGTGTCGTTCGGCGGAGTGATGCCCAGGTATTCCTCCATTTTGGCGTTCCAGAGGGCAGGCAAATCCTTGACGGCCACCTTTCCTTCCAACAAGGCAATCTCGATGTCAAGACGCAGCATGATGTGCAGATTGTAAGTGGCTTCGTCGGCTTCGGTACGGATGAGCGACGGTTGCACTTTGTTGATGCCTTTATAGAATTTTTCGAGCGAGACCTCGGCCAACTGCGGGAAGACCTCCTGCAGGCGCGGATAGAAGTGCTCCCACATCGGCAGCGAGCGCCCGACCAGGTTCTCCCACATGCGGCTCTGTGATTCGTGGACCGCCAGCGAAGCGCCATCTTCCAGGCCGGTGCGCTCCAACTCAGGAGCCGCGCCCAGGCCATACAGGGCATGACCGCATTCGTGCATGGTGCCGAAGAGCATCTGGTTGAGGAGTTCCGGGTCCACGCGGGTCGTGATGCGCACATCATTGATCCCAAATCCGATGGTAAAAGGATGCGCAGCTTTATCCTGCCGGCCACGCTTCCAGTCGTAACCGAGCTTGGAGATCACCTCCACCCCAAAGTCCCATTGTTTCTTCTCGTCGAATGGCTGATGCAGGAAGGAATCGTCTACCTGTGGTTGTTCAGCAATTGCTTTGATGAGCTCCACTTGCTTCGGGCGCAAGCCGTCGAAGATGGCTTTTACGTCAGCGGTCTTCATGCCCGGCTCGAAGTCGTCCAGGAGGGCGTCATAGGGATGGTCGAAATTCGGGAAGAATGAGGCGTATTCCTGGCGCAGGGCGACGATTTTCTCCAGATGGGGTTGGAAACTGGAGAAATCCGACTTCTGACGGGCCTCCATCCAGGCCTGCTGGCCCAGCGTCGTCGCCTGGGCAAACTCGACAACGTGTTTGGATGAAATACGCGTAGCCTTGTCGTAATTGCGGGCAGTGACTTTGATCAGGCGGGCCTCGTCCGAATCCGGGTCGAGTCCAGCCGCGTAAGGCTTGAGTTCATCAATCAGTATACCCACTTCAGGCGAGGTGAAGCGCTCGTGTGCCAGGCGCTCAAGTGTGGCCAGTTGATTCCCGCGCGCTTCCGCCCCTGCCGGTGGCATATAGGTCTGCTGGTCCCAGCCAAGCAAAGCGGCGGCGTACTTGAGATCCGAAATCTCGGCGAGAATTGTTTTGAGTTGCTGCAGTTTTTGTTCCACAATCTTCTCCTGTGCAATTCTATCGCGAAAGGCAATGCCCGAATTATATCAGCCACTAGTCTGCGCGTATCAGTCAGCCCTGAAATTGTTTACCTATTCCGGCTTGCCCAAGCCGTCAGACTTCAGGTCATGGTACCAATTCAACATGACTTCATGTGCCACCGCCGGGACAGCGGCATAACCAAAACGGTGGATTTCTCCCAAGCGGGCTCCCATTCGCTGATAGAAACGGCAGGCAGGGACGTTGACATTCTGTGTCTCGATTTTCATCTGCGTGCAGCCGCGCTCCCGGGACCATTCGGCTGCGTATCGGAAAAGTGGGATTCCCGACCCCCGGGCCTCCGGGCGGACGCGGATATCCCACAGCACCGACAGGTTCCGACGGGCTTCGAGCATAAATACGCCGGTTGTATCGAACGCCACGGCTGCCGCGCCAACCGTCTTCCCACCTTCTTTTGCCAGGAAGAACCCCCAATTGGTTACGTCGAACTTTTTCGGCCAGTCTTCTGGCGTCTCTTCGACATCATAATCTTTGATATATGGATTTACCGGTACTTCATGTAAAAGCATGCCACCCAGGCCTCCGCCAACCAATTCGACCTGGAAAATAGATTTCACCTCAAAGGCAATGGGAACACGGGCATATTCAAAGAGACCTTCAGGGGTTATTTCCTCAATGACGATTTTCATATTCCCATTATAAAAGATATGCGAGGCTTTTGGGCCTCGGAAAAAGATCCGTCAATCTTCGTAATTGACGCGAAAAAAATGGATTAGCGAAGATTAGTGCCGATTAGCAGTTTCATGGGCATTTGGGCCAAAAATGCGGTGTAATATCAGTCGTCAAGTATAATTGCGCCGCTACCTCGAAGAGGAGAAATTCTTTGCTAAACGGCATCAGGAACCAGGTCCGCCGCGTGGCGGATTATTACCGCGACCCGGAATATTTCCGTCAGTTATTCAAGATCGGCATCCCGGTCGCCCTCCAACAAGCCATTTTCTCGCTACTGAACATGGTCGGGTATGTCATGGTTGGTCAGCGCGGTGATGTGGCCATGGCGGCTGTCGGGGTGGCCGGCCAGGTCTATTTCCTGCTCAACCTGTTCCTGTTCGGGATCGTCAGTGGATCGGCGATGGTGACCGCCCAATTGTGGGGGAAGGGAGATATCCTGAATATCCGTAAAGTACTGGCGCTGTGTTTGTGGATGAGCATCGCCATCAGCGGAATCTTCGTGATCCTTGCAGAAACCATTCCGGCACAGATCGTGGGATTTTATTCGTCGGACCCGCAGGTGATTGCCTTGGGCAGCGATTGCCTGCGCATCCTCGCCGGGGCATTCATCTTCTTTGCCATCACCTTCAGTTATGGACTCATCCTGCGCAGCGTGGGGAACGTCAAACTGCCGGTCAGCATCAGCGTCGCCTCGGTGGTATTGAATATCCTGCTCTCCTATGGGCTGATCTTTGGCAAGTTGGGACTTCCGGAAATGGGGGTGTTGGGGGCGGCCTGGGCGGCATTTATTTCCCGGGTGCTGGAATGCGTGACCCTGCTGGCTGTGACTTACGCGACCAGATCACCGGTAGCGGCCTCGCCGCGCGAACTGATGTCTTTCGACAGCCGGTTCTTCGCGCGGGTGATGAAGCCTGTCCTGCCGGTGATCTTGAACGAACTACTCTGGTCGCTCGGTATCACGGCTTACAATGCCGTCTATGGCCACATCGGTACAGAAGCCCTGGCAGCCATTAACATTGCACTCACAGTGGACAACCTGGCCATGGCGCTATTCATGGGCGCCGGCAATGCCACCTCGGTGGCAGTCGGAAATTTAATCGGTGCTGGCGAGAAGGAAAAGGCATATCGTTATGCCGGCCGCTCGCTGGGGCTGGGGATAGGGCTAGCGGTGCTGGTGGGAGTCATCGTGCTGCTGACGCGTGACCCCGTCATTGCCCTGTATAAAGTCTCGTCTGAAGCCGCCGACGCTGCTTATCGGATCCTGACCATCCTCGGCCTGTTCCTCTGGATCCGCATGACGAACATGATAGTGATCATCGGCATCTTGCGCAGTGGCGGCGATACGCACTACTCTCTATTCCTGGACGGGGTCATTATCTGGATTTTGGGCGTGCCGATGGCTGTGCTGGGGGGCTTTCTCCTCCATTTGCCTGTCTATTGGGTTTATCTGATGACCATGTCAGAAGAATTAACAAAATGTATTCTTGGTTTACGTCGTTACTTTTCACGCAAGTGGATCCATGATTTGACACAGGCGGTCCAGACTGCACCTTCTATCGCGGAATCTGTCACAAAATCCGTACTTGACATCTCGTGATATAATTGAATCGACGGCAAGCCAGGCGCTTGCCGCTCTGCGTGACTTACGATCTCGAAGGCGATAAGATCACGCGGGGGCGCAGCTATCTGTAGGCGAGCGTGCTGATGCACGCAATTGAGGCACAGTAAAAGGAGAAATATCATGCACAGACAAATATGCCACCTAAAACAAGGAATCAACCCGGCCGGATTTTTGAGATTTCAGAGTTTCCTACTCGTTATTGCGCTAATCGCCGGGATGGCAATGAGTTTGAAATCCGTGGGAGTTGCACATGCCGAAGGCCCGAATGCGATTGTCTATCTTCCTGGTTGCACCACTAACTCACTACCAGTCAATGATGACGGTTCGACAGCTGCCGTCGTGCTCCCCTTTACGCTGAATTTCTTTGGGACCGATTATGGTGCCCTGTATGTAAACAACAATGGCAACGTCACATTCGATGATTACTTGCCTAGCTTTACGCCGTTCGCTCTCGTTGGAACGACCAGAGTTATCATTGCGCCATACTTCGCCGACGTGGACACGCGCGGCACGGGCTCTGGCCTGGTCACGTATGGCGCAACCACATATGGCGGTCGTTCCGCCTTCTGCGTTAACTGGGTGAATGTAGGTTACTTTAGCATCCAAACCGACAAACTCAACAGTTTCCAGCTCCTGCTCGTCGAGCGCTTCGACACAGGCTCCGGCAACTTTGACATCATGTTCAACTACGACAAGATCCTTTTCGAAACTGGAGACGCTAGTGGTGGCAGTGGAGGCTTGGGCGGCTCCTCTGCTCGCATTGGTTATTCCAACGGTGACAGTACCAGTACCTCCTTCGAACTTCCCGGTTCTGCAGTCAACGGCGCGTTTCTCAATTCCAATACTTCGACCGGCCTGATCTACAACAGCCGCGACTCATTGCAACTCGGTCGTTACCAATTCCCGGTTCGCAACGGCGTTCCTCCATCAGGTGGAACAATCTCCGGCACGGTCTACGCAAACAGTGTGGCTCTTGCGAATGTCCTCGTCGGCGCATTCGTACAAGTATGTGCGGGGAATGTATGTCACACGACTTCGACCAATGCGAACGGTCAATACTCGGTGATTGGTCTACCGGACGGGTCATACACCGCAGAGGCCTTCCCGCCTGGAGGTTCGTCTCTTTTACCAAACACGATTGGTCCGCTCACGATATCCCTGGGTGCCACGCTCGCAGGACAGAACATCGTGCTCATAAGCCCGACATCGTTACCGGCAGGGACGACGATCACCCCTTCACATTTGATCGGAGGCATTCCGGTCGTTTGGTGGACCGACCCACTCGTTCTTACTACGCATGGATGCATAGGGGGGACTGCGAACTATCAAATTCTGCAGGGCACAACAGTAATTCGCACTGGACCGATGCCGGAGGGACCTTCTGGAACATACAGCGCAAACGTCGCAGCATTAATGGAGATTCACGGGAAGGCGCATGTGAAGATCACGCTCGTTTGCTCGGGTGTGCCAACGATTATTGAAGGCGACATCTTTGTTGACCCAAGTGGAGTGGTCAAGACGACCACAGGATCATTACTCGCAGGCGCGACCGTCACGCTCTTTCGCTCCGACACATCGAGTGGGCCTTTCTCGCAAGTACCCAACGGAAGCGGAATGATGTCTCCCGCCAATCAAAACAACCCGGACATTACCGACGCGGCGGGTAACTTTGGCTGGGATGTAATCGCGGGGTACTACAAGGTGCGAGCCGAAAAGGCGGGGTGCGTCTCGCCGTTCAACTTTGCACAGGCGTTCGTCGAGACGAGTGTCATGCAAATTCCACCGCCGGTCACGGATCTGGAACTGGTCCTGAATTGTAGCGGCGTCCCCATGAACTTGATCTATCTGCCACTTATTGTCAGATGAATGTGCGCGAGAGGACGTAACCGCTGTTGAAGTTGGTGGAATAGATCGTGACGGCCTGCATGGCCGGGGCCGGGCTGCCCCAGGCCGAGAGCAGCAGGCAGGCTGCCACCCACAAACCGAACAGGCTGAACAAGACAGACTTTCTCATGGGAATCTCCTTGGGCAAAAGGGTGTGGACGTACGCTTTGTGATAAAAACAAAGCCAAAATAAAACGAGCAGACACGCTGTCTGCTCGTTTTGAAAAATCAATCTTCTTGCTTGCGGGCGGAATGTCCGTTTAGATCCTTGTGAAATGCCAATTGACCAAGTTTTTGGAACCGCACCCATCGCGGCGATGAATATCGTCAGTACGGTGGATAATATCGCGCTGGTCCTGTTCATGGGCATCTCCAGCGCCGTTGCCATCATGGCCGGGAAAGTATCGGGGCGGGCAAAAACGAGGACGCTTACCGGTTTGTCGGTCGGTCGCTGGGGCTGACGGTGGCGCTGGCGCTTCTGGTGGGCGGGATCGTGATCGCCGTCCGGGAGCCCATCCTGGCACTCTACAAAGATTCTCCAGAAGTAATTCTTAATACCAACCGGGCGCTACTTATCCTTGGGCTGTGGCTATGGATCAGGGCGCAGAATATGATTTTAATTGTGGGGGCCTTGCACAGCGGCGGCGATACCCGCTACTCGCTTATCCTGGACGGCGTGGTCATCTGGATTCTGGGCGTGCCAATGGCAATTCTGGGAGGCTTTGTGCTCCATCTCCCTGTCTATTGGGTTTACCTGATGGTGATGTCAGAAGAATTAACCAAGTGCATACTCGGTTTACGTCGTTACTTCTCCCACAAGTGGATCCACGATTTGACTCACTTGAGCACTGCCGCGTCGGTTGAGTAACTTACTTTTCCTTCTCTCCAGATTTTTGCATATAAATCCTTGACACAATCCTGAAACCAATGATAGACTCTGCCAGCGTTAAGCAAATTCAAAGGAAAGGAGCGCACTTCATGTCCATCAAGAATCCCATCAGCATTATGCGAATCCGCACCAGCGATGCGGCTGGCATGATTCTACCTTCTCGGAGTGCGCCTGTTGACCGGTAAAGGTCAACATAACGAAGTGGTCTTTATGCCACGGTGCCTCCAGCACCGTGGTTTTTTTATCGCAAATTGGCAGACGCCGTCCGCCCCTACAGGAAAAACGCTATGGCTATTACGACGACACCTTCAACCTATTTTGACTTCCGCAAAGCCCTGAGCAAGAAGAAATTGACCGGGATGCTGCGCATGATGACCGGTTACCAGTCGGCTTACGTGGCCGCCAACCTGACGCTGGCAATCTCCTCCCTGGCGAAGACGATGACGTATTTGCTACTGCGTAACTTCGCTGACACGATCCTGGGCGATACCGTTCCCTTCGCCGGTACGCTCGAACGGACCCTGGTCTGGATTGCGCTGGGATTCATCGGTCTGGCCGTGGTGGAAGGCGGATTCGCCTTTCTTTCCGGCCGGTTGGCATCCTTCTCGGCCGAAGGGATCACGCGCCGCCTGCGCAACTTCCTGTTCGACCACATCCAGCGCCTGAGTTTCGCCTACCACAGCAAAACCCCCACCGGCGATCTGATCGAGCGCGTCACATCGGATGTGGACTCGGTGCGCACCTTCTTCAACGATCAAGCCATCGGCGTAGGCCGCATCCTGCTGCTATTCATCATCAACTTCATCGCCATCTGGCAGTTGAGCTGGAAACTGGCCCTGGCCTCCATCATAGTGATCCCGATTATCCTGGTAGTCTCGGTCTGGTTCTTCAAGAAAGTGACCAAGGCCTATGAAGCCTACCAGGAGCAGGAAGCCAAACTTTCCACCACCCTGCAGGAGAACCTGACCGGAGTGCGCGTGGTCAAGGCCTTCGCCCGTCAGGGCTACGAGATGGGCAAGTTCGAGAAAGACAACTGGGAGAAGTACCTGCGCGGCAAGAAACTACTGCGCATGCACTCGCTATTCTGGCCGCTCTCAGATATTCTATGCGGCTTCCAGATGCTCGGCGGATTCATCTTCGCCGCCATCCTGGCCATCCACGGTGAAATCACTGTCGGCACTTACCCGGCCTACGTCGGACTCGTCGTCTGGCTGATCTGGCCGATGCGCAACCTGGGCCGTATCATCGTCAATACTTCCACCGGTCTCGTCTCCTACGAACGCCTGATGGAAATCACCAAACAGGAACGTGAACCGCTGACCGACGGCAAGGTTCAGCCAGTAGACGCGGTGCGCGGCGAAATCGCCTTCGAGGATGTTTCGTTCCAGTATAGCGACGGCAATACCGACGTGCTGAAGAATATCTCCTTCTGCGTCCAGCCCGGACAGTCTGTGGCCCTGCTCGGCTCGACCGGCTCAGGCAAAACCACCCTGGTCAACCTGCTACCCAGGTTCCATGAATACACCGGCGGGCGCATTCTGCTGGATGGAATGGAATTGAACGATTATTCCCGCGAGACCCTGCGTCAGCAGATTGGCATCGTGGAACAGGAACCGTTCCTTTTCAGCCGTTCGGTTGGCGAAAATATCGCCTATGGCGTCGGTCGCGAAGTCTCGCAGGACGAAATCGAAAAAGCAGCCAAAGCCGCAGCGGTACACAATGTAATTACATCTTTCCCCGACGGCTACAAAACGCTGGTCGGTGAAAAGGGTGTGACGCTTTCCGGCGGACAGAAACAGCGCGTGGCGATCGCCCGCACCTTGCTCAAGAACCCGCGCATCCTGATTTTGGACGACTCGACCTCCAGCGTGGATACCGAGACGGAAGCCGAAATCCGGGGTGCGCTGAACGGGCTGATGGAGAACCGCACCACGTTCATCATCGCCCACCGTATCCAGTCGGTCATGAATGCCAACTTGATCCTGGTGATGGACAAGGGCGCAGTCGTCCAGATGGGCCGCCACGAAGACCTGGTTGCCCAGGACGGCATGTACCGCCAGATATTTGAAATCCAAACCCAAATTGATGTGGAGTTGGAAGAAGAAATAGCAAAAACAGGGTAAAGCCATAGAAAGGATGAAGGATGAATTATGAAGGATGAAAACGTGAAAGACCTGCGCGTCCGCACGAAAGAATTCGCTCTGCGCATCATTCGGCTCTATACGAGTTTACCGAAGACAACAGAAACGCAGGTGATGGGTAAGCAAGTGCTCCGCTCCGGAATTTCCGTTGGGGCGCATTACCGTGAAGGTAGCCGCGCTAAATCTGACGCTGACTTTATCAACAAAATCGAGGGTGCTTTGCAGGAACTCGACGAAACCGCCTATTGGCTTGAATTGTTGGTTGAATCTGGAATCGTCAAAGCCGAAAAACTTGAAGCGCTGATAAAGGAAACCGACGAACTAATTGCGATCTTTGTAACCATCGTAACCAAAGTAAAAAACCGCTTGAACAAGAAGGGATAAGACAAAGGACGATAGGGAACTCAGTTTTTTCATCCTTCATCCTTCCGCCTTCATCCTTTGGAGGAACTATGCCTGACGAATTGATTGAACTCGAAGAAGAAGAACATACCAGTCAACTGACTGCCCCGACCCTCAAGCGCATCGTCGGCCTGCTCAGGCCGCACTGGCGCTGGTTTGTGGGATTCCTGCTCCTGATTGGCCTGACCGCCGGGTCAGACGCCCTCTTCACGTACATCAACAAGTACATCATTGACGAGGGCATCATGAAGAAGAGCATCCCCACCCTGCTCCACTATGCCTATCTTTACGGCGGCCTGCAACTGACCCAGGCGGGGATGGTGTTTGGATTCATCTTCCTGGCCGGCATCCTGGGCGAACGCATCCAGTATGACCTGCGCCGGGCGCTCTTCAACCACCTGCAAGACCTGTCGCTCTCATACTACAGCCAGAATGCGGTCGGACGATTAATAGCGCGGGTGACCTCGGACACGGGCCGCGTTTCGAGCCTGATGACCTGGGGCCTGCTCGACGTAACCTGGGCCATTGTCAGCGTCAGCGCTTCCACCGTCTTTATGATGATCATCAACTGGAGACTAGGGCTGATCGTTTTCAGCGTCATCCCGATTCTGATCATCATTGCGGTTAACTTCCGCAAGAAAATCCTGGTGGAATTCCGCAAGAGCCGCCGGGCCAACTCGAAGATCACCGGCGAGTACAACCAGAACATTCAGGGCGTGCGTGTGGTCAAAGCGCTCGGACGCGAGGACGAAAATCTGAGAGAGTTCTCCGTTCTGACCGACAACATGTACACGGCCTCCTACCGGGCCGCCTGGCTCTCGGCGCTCTTCCTGCCGACCGTGCAAATCATTTCAGCCTTCGCACTGGGCGCGATTGTCTGGTATGGCGGGATGCAGAGTCAGATTGGCGGGTTCACGGTGGGCAGTATCAACGCTTTCATCTCATACCTGACCTTCATGATCTGGCCGATCCAAGACCTGGCGCGCGTCTACGCCGAAATGCAGCATTCCATTGCCTCAGCCGAGCGCATCTTCAAGTTGCTCGACACCCCGCCCGAGGTCCAGAACCGCCCGGAGGCCTTCCCGGCCGAGACGATGCGCGGCGAGATCGAGTTCGACCATGTCAACTTCTACTACGAAGACCGCAAGCCGATCCTGACCGATTTCACCTTGAAGGTTAAACCGGGCGAGACCATTGCCCTGGTTGGGCCGACCGGCGGCGGGAAGACGACCATCGTCAACCTGCTGTGCCGCTTCTACGAGCCGAAGGAAGGTGTCATCCGCATCAACGGGCGCGATTATGGCGAGTACACGCTCCAGAGTATCCATTCACGCGTCGGCATCGTGCTCCAGACCCCGCACCTGTTCTCCGGTTCGATCCGTGAAAACATCCGCTACGGCCGATTGGACGGTTGTGACGCAGACATCGAAGAGGCCGCCAAGATCGCCGGGGCGCACGACTTTATCCTGACCTTCGAGAAAGGCTATGACCAGAACGTGGGTGAGGGCGGTAACCTCCTCTCTGTGGGACAGAAACAACTCATCAGTCTTGCTCGAGCCGTCCTCTCCAAGCCGGAGATATTCATCATGGACGAGGCCACCTCCAGCGTGGACACGCTGACCGAGGCCCTGATCCAGCGCGGCATGGAAGCCCTGATGCAGGGACGCACGTCCTTCGTCATCGCCCACCGGCTGAGCACCATCCGCCGGGCGGATCGCATCGTGGTCATCGAAGGCGGACGGATTACCGAAATGGGCACACACGCCGAGTTGTTGCATAATCGCGGCCACTACTACCGCCTTTACACCCAGCAGTTCAAGTTTGAGAAGGAACAGGCCTATGGACTTGGGATGCCGAGTTCGATTCCCGTAATAAAGTAGCTTCTAGCAATCAGTATGTAAAGGCGTTCCACTTGGAGCGCCTTTATATATTTCTACTTTGCCTGCTCGTTCCGTATGCAGGGTCTCTACAAATTAATGCAAGAATTGGATATTTCGTGTATAGTGTAGAAAATCCTTTTCCAAAGGGAGCGAAATATGACCAAGAAAATCCTGCCGGTTTACGCTGCCTTCATCCTACTATTGGCTTGTTCCATTACAAGCCAAGCGGGGACGCCCACGACTTCGACTAAGCTCAGTCCGAGCCCCACCGAAATCCCCACGCCGCTCGAACCGACCACCACGCCCTGGGAAACGATCATCCCGCCCTCCCTGCGCAACTACGCCGATTTCAAAGGCATCCGCTTCGGTACCTACTTCCCGTGGCAGGCCAGCTCCGATCCGAACTGGCAGACGGTGGCCGGGGAGGAATTCAACCAGGCCAACCTGTTCGACGGTTTCTCCTGGCGGGATCTCGAGCCCCAACAGGGAGTTTTTAATTTCTCCTTCATCGACACACAGGTAGCGCTGGCTCGCTCGCTGGAGATGGAAGTCTGCGGCCACACCCTGCTCTGGCCGATCTACGAACAGGCTTATCCGGACTGGGTCCTGAACGGCAACTTCACGGCGGGACAGTTGGAACAGTACTTGCGGGAGTACATCACGACAGTCATCAATCATTACAAAGATGATGTACACTGCTGGATCGTCATCGAGGAACCCTACAACCCGCCAGAGAGGGAATGGGACCTGCTTTACAATGTCTTCGGGTACGATTACATTGACCTGGCCTACCAGATTGCCCGCGAAGCCGACCCGTCTGCCCTGCTTATTTACAACGATGAATTTAACCTCACCTCCGACGGCGAGAACACCGAACTAACCCGACAAACCGTCCAGCGGTTGGCCCGAAAGGGCCTGGTGGATGGCGTTGGGCTGGAGATGCACCTGGACGCCACTCAGCCGCCCGACAAACAGGATGTGCTCGCCACCATGCAGAGTTACGGTATGCCGGTGCACGTGACAGAAATCGACGTGAACCTGGCGGGTGTTCCCGGCACGCAAGAGGAACGTTACGGTCTGCAGGCGCAGATCTACGGCGACATGCTTTCTGCCTGTTTAGAGTCCGGCATCTGCGCCAGCTTTAGTGTTTGGGGCTTGGGGGACAAATATTCCTGGCTGGAACGCTACTCCACCGAGGCCGATCCCACCTTGTTCGATGACAACCTCGGGCCGAAACCTGCCTACTATACCCTGCTGGAAATCATGAAGCCCTGAGAATCATCCCACTGTACAGAAGAAATTGAACAAAGGCATCAGGATTTTTCTATCTTTCGTTCCCAGAACCCCGTCAGTTTGCTCCATCTCACCACCAGATCACGCCCGGCAGGGGTGTTCCAGTCTTGTTCGATTTCAGCGTGGCATTTGGGTCCCAGGCCGGGGCGGTCGTGGTGGCAGAAGCGGCATTCCAGCGGCTGGAGGCCGGTCCCGTGTAGTTCACACAGGCCATCTTTGAGAAAAGTACAACCCTGGGATTCGAAAATCTTGCGGGCAAAGTCCACTTCGTTCCCCCGGAATGCCGGGGAAAGCACACCGAAAGAGTGATCGGGAGCCATCTCCAGCATCATGCGATTCCCGTAATCGGCATCCAGGGCGCGGGTGGCCTGCTCCACCGTCCACCAGCCGGGACGTTTACAGTAGCCCAAGCAGGTCTCGCAGGCGCACGGCTCAGACGGCGGGTATTTCTCGGCGAGGGTCTTTTTATGCTTCAGCTTGTTCGACTTTTCCTTCGTGTGCTTCGCGCCCATCGCGTTTAACTCCGGGTACATATCTGCTTGATCCGCAGCGCTTCGTTCAAATGAACGATATTATGCCTGGTCGGCGGCATCAGCAGCAAGCCGGCGATGGTCAGCCCGCCCCAGTAGTCGAGCAGCCATTGCTCCGATTCGAGGACTGCCCCCTCGTCCCGAACGCGCTTTAAGCGAACAGGAGCCACCTTGCACTTGACCTGTCCCGGTTCCAATGACTTGGCGATCTCGCGCGTCCGGCGGCCGACCGCCAGACGGTAGGCTCGCAAGGCGGGGATGGCGATCCGATTGCTGAAGGCGGTGATCTCCTCCGGCTTCATGGCGTTGTCGGTATCGCGGTCAGGGACTCCCATCCGCTCGAACCAACCCTCTTTGAGAAGCAGTTGAGAGGTCCCGGCAGCGAACATGTTCATGGTGATGTCTTCGCAGCGGGTCAGGTGCCAGAGACACCAGGCGATGGAATATTCGAAATTCGGTGGGATGCAGCGGGCGGCCTGCTCGGTCAATCCCTGCCAGACTTCATCTTCCATTGACCACAATCCGTCCCCAGACATCGCCGCGGTATGAACCATGGCATGTTGGGCGAGGAATAATTCAATTGCTTTTTTGTGCTCCTCCGGATGAGAGAGAGCAGAGCGTAATGTTTGTTGCTGCTCATCCCAGAATTTGCGATTTGGATCCATGGGTTATCTCCATACCATTATTCTATCAAAACTGGCCAGAATCCGCTTCTGTCGTTTCGACACTTACATCCAATAATTCTACCCGACATCCCTTTTTCTACGACTTAAGGGTGATAGCAATTCTGACAATGCGAATTGCATGTCTCCCGCCCGCCTCATGCTATAATCTCTCTTATGCTGCTTACCGTAAGTGATAGAAAGGACGACTAAAATGAATCGTTCCAACCGCTTTAGAATTGCTGCTGCACTCATCCTGGGCTTGACGGCCATCTCCTGGCTGTTCAAAGGGATCGTAGACACGTTTAGCAGGGTCCCCGGCGGAATCAACAACCTGGTCCTAGCAGCTGCTATGTTCTTCCTGACTTTGTTGAGTTGGAAACGACCTCTTTTAGGAGGTATCATCTCGGCCTCCCTGGCTGTTGCCTTGGCAATTTATTTCTTCCTTATATTGCCCGATCTCCAAACAGCAGTTCTTCCCCTGCTTCTGATGTGTGCGCCAATGGCAATCAGTGGTCTCCTTTTCATCGAGGCCGATTGGACTTCGAAGAAGAGAAATTAGCCGTACAATCGGTCATGGAACACCAGTCCGGTGAATGCGTTTCAACTGCGGGTAAAAATCAATAAAAAAAGCTTGACTGGTATCCAAAGTGGCATATAATTAGGGCAATCCATATCCCAACGCGATAACCGGGACGAGTAGGCGGTCCGCAGCTGACAGGGAGAGCAGGCCGATGACTGAGAGCTTTCTCCAGCAAACTCCGCCGAAAACCACCCGCGAGCGTAACCCCCAACGGTAGGGGCAGACCTGTGTGTCTGTCCGCCCAATAAGGTGAACGGCTGGCCTCGTTAACGGCCAACAGAGATGACCCTCCCCGGTCAATCTGGGTGGAACCGCGTGATCCAATCCCGCCCCAGAGTGGACGGGAGTTTTTATTTAATTTCTTTACTTTCCCCAAAGGAGGAAGCCATGCCCGATCCACAAGTACCACCCCGCAAGAAAATCACGTTACCGTATCTCTTCAAGAAAGTCACCGATGGTACCCCTATCACCTGGTTGACCTGCTACGATTACCCCACCGCCTACCTGCAGGAGCAGGCCGGGATCGAGATGATCCTGGTGGGCGACAGCCTGGGCATGACCATGCTCGGCTATGACAGCACCCTGCCCGTCACCATGGACGATATGGTCCGCCACGCCCAGGCCGTCCGGCGCGGCGCCCCGACCGCTTTCGTGGTGGGCGACATGCCCTACATGACCTACCAACCGAGTGTCGAAACCGCCATCCGCAACGCCGGTCGCTTCATGGCCGAATGCGGTTGCGATGCCATCAAACTGGAAGGCGGTGCGGCCATGGCTGACCGCATCAAGGGCATTGTGGACTCGGGCATCCCGGCCATCGGTCACCTCGGGCTGACCCCGCAATCCGTCAGCGCATTGGGGGGTTTCCGCGTGCAGGGCAAGTCCGCGGTACTGGCCAAGAAAATCGTGGACGATGCCAAGGCACTCGAAAAGGCCGGGGCTTTCGCCATCCTGCTCGAAATGGTCCCCGACCGGGTGTGTCAGATCATCACCGAGCGGGTCGAGAACTGCATTATCATGTCGCTGGGTTCCGGCCCGCACGCCCACGGCCAACTGCTGATCTACCATGACATGTTCGGCCTGTACCCGAAGTTCAAGCCCAAGATGGCCAAGGTATACGGGAATGCTGGCGAGGTCATTTTGAACGGACTTAAAGGATACCACGACGAGGTCATTGGCAAGCAATTCCCGCAGCCGGAGAACTGGTTCGGGATGCCGGATGAGGAGTTCGAAGAATTAAAGAAAATTCTGAAGTAATCACACTGGAGGCCGTCAGCATGGAGACCTCCGAGCTCTCTGAGAACTCGGAGTCTCGAGACTATTTTCCCGTCGGAAGCCCCGGCGGGATTTTGTCTGGTTCGGCAAGTGCCTTTCATCACTTGTCCCGCCGCTCCCCATATCCTATACTGTCCATGTGTGGCCCACTCATCTCCTTCCTTCCTGATTACTTTCTCCCTTATTACTCGTTACCCATTCCCATCCCCCGGAGGCACGAATGGATAAGAACCTGCACGATCTGCTCAAAATCCCCTCTGACCGCCTGGATGCTATCAACGCCGTTCTGCTCGACCCCGACGAACGCGCGATAGACGATTTCCTGAAGGTGGTCGAGAAATACGGTACGCCGGAGGAGATCAACCGCAAACACGTCGAGTCCCGCATACTGGAGACCCTGCTGAAAAAGGTTGCGGCGAAGAACCCAGGTTACGTGCGTGACCTGGAATGGCTGAGGGAACAACGCGACCGCGGCGCGTTCACCTCAGTCGCAGCCTACCGGACCCGGATCCTGGGCGAGCAGGCAAAGAGCATGTCCTTTGCCGATGACTTCGCCGTCACGCTGGAGGTCTCCGCCCTGCAATACTTCCCCTGGATCCGCCCCATGTGCGAGCGCGCCATTAGAGACCAAACGCTCGTCCCAGGCCGTTTCATCGCCGTCCGCAAGATGAAAGAATCCGAAGCCGACGGCGACCTGCCGGCCATCGTCGCCGCGTTGGATATCATAGGTTCTTCGTTCGTCGAGACGTTAGACACGAAAGGCACCGACGGCTCGAACATCCATCTGGGCGGCCCGGCCACCATCACCGGCTACTTCGGCGGCGTCGGCCAACCCAATGACCATCCGCTCCTGTGGGTGGACGAATTCTTGTACTACTACACCAACTGCGGCGTCCAGCAAGTGCTGAACGTCAACTCCGGAACCATCCTGCTCGGCTACCTGCTCCACCGCTTGGGGATTGACATCCAATTCAAGATCTCGGTCTTCGTCGGCAACGACAACCCCTACGCGGCGTTCTGGACCCTGCTGGCTGCCAAGCTGTTCAGCCGCGAGGATGGGACGAGTCCACTGATCGGCTTCAACTGGGCCAACTCGATCAACAACGAGACCATGGAAATCACTGCCCAGTTCCGCAAGGCACTCGGCTTCGAGGACATTGTCCGCTTCGAGCACCACATCACCGAGACGTGGAAGTCCATCGTCATCCAGCCCTACAACCGCCGCGACGAGCTGGTCCAGATTGCCGACCATGTGGCGAATATCTCCGCCAAGCACGAGGGCGGCGATACCGAGATCGACTCGGCGCGTACCCATCCCTCCGACATCCTGGATTATTTCCGCGAGAAGAGGGAGGTGATCGAATCGGGCGACTGGGAAAATATGCAACTCAACTTCATGGATAAGGTGGACGCCTGCAACAAGACCGCCCGGGCGTTGACGAAGGCAGGCTTGAGTTTCGTGGCCGCGCGGGAGTTGCATGGTCAGTGATTAGTGATCAGTAATCCGTGATCGGTCACCAGTGAAGAGTAATCAATGAATAGGGCAGTCGCAGGATAAATGAGCAATTTGCCACATGCGCAAAGTTTTCGAGACCTGATGGTCAATCAAAAAGCCAGGCAACTGGCTCGTGAGATTTTTCTCCTCACAAAAACTTTCCCGAAGGAAGAGATGTATTCGTTGACCGATCAAATTCGCCGGTCATCTCGTTCGATAGGTGATAAAATTGCCGAGGCATGGGCGAAACGACGCTACGTGGCGCATTTTATCAGCAAGCTCACCGACGCTGATGGATAGCAGCAAGAGACTCAACACTGGATCGAAACCGCGCTGGATTGTGAGTACATTAAGAAAGAACAGGCTTCTTCACTCAATTCCAGATATGCAGAGATTGGGCGGCTGATCGCCGGTATGACTGCCAAATTGGCCATGTTCTGCAGTGCGCCCACTTACACAGTCCGCGAGCAAGCCGCCGAATACTTCACCGTCGATACCGCGGTGACTGATTACTGATTACTGATGACTGACTACTGACGACCGGAAAAACCCTGAACAACGGCACAGACAAAATCGAGCGACCACCTGGCCGCCCGATTTTGTCCTAGAGACCCTGGTACTTCGAATCGTCTAACTCTTTCTTCAGTTTCTCCTCTTCCGCCATTTCGGGGACCTGCGCCCTCTCCCCCTCCAACTCCGCCTGCTCGGCGGCGCGCAATTTGTCAATCGGAGCGAACTTCACCACGCCCCACTTCCCACAGTACGGGCAGCGGTCAAATTTGGAGAATCCCAAATTCAATCCCCAAAAATGGACGGCAAACGGGCGTCCGCACTTGGGGCAGATTGCACCACCCAACGGATACTGGCGCGGTGAACCGGGTGGCAGATTTTTCGTCTTGCGCCCCGTCAGGATCGGGACGATGGCTGCCAACATCATCGCCCCGAGAACGACTACCAGGATAGGGATGACGATCCGCATGGCCGCCTTCGAGCCTTCCGATGCAGAGACGAAGTTCGCATTAATCACTTTCGAGCGGTATTCAGTTCCGCTCGTCGAATAGCCGACGGCATACAATTCATGATTGCCGAGCGGATAGTTATCGGTGTTGAACTGCAAATGGAAAGGCGATTGCGTGGCCTCACCGATAGCAGTACTGTCAATGTAGAAGACAACCCGCGCCAAGTCCGCCGGTCCAGTGACCTTCATGGAGAACAAGCCCTGGATATCGCCGTTAAACCCTCCGTAGCCCCAGTCGCGTGACATGCTCAAGGTCAGTTCTTCGGTCTGGGCGACAACCGCTATCGTCGCCAGCAGGCTCATCAAAATCGCAATCAAGAAGGCAATTCGTATCTTGTTCATGGCATCACTTCCAACGAGTCAGGATTTGCTCGCGCTGAAAAACGCGCGTGGCCAGATACACCATCAGCGCATCCAGCGCCAACATGACGAGCGCGACCACCGAAATGATCTGCCTGTTCAAAATGAACAGACCGGCCACCTGTCCGAAAAAGCCGCCCAAGACAGGCACAATGATCACCATCGAGATCTGCTCCGCTACGCGCGGATCGTTGACGCGCGACGAGATCATCAACGAGAAAGTCACGGCCATGAGCGCCAGCAATGGCCCGACCACAAAAATGGCAATCAACCAACGGGCATCCAGCAGTGCGGTTAACAACAGCTTATTAGCCACAATCGCCCATGACCCGAGTGCAAATATTCCGAAGGCAGCATAGGTAGCCAGCACCGCCGGGATGACCGCGGCCAGGCACTTGCCAACGAGGAGTTCCAGCGTGGTGATGGGCGTCGCCAGGAGCGGCTCCAGGCTGTGGGTGGTCTTCTCTCCAACGATGGAATAGGCCGCGATGGTCACCGGGATGGCGACCGGCACGATCATGAACAGCATCATGAATTGGCTGACCATGAACACCTGGAAGCAATCAGCTCCGGTCAATCCGCCCGGGCACATGGACTGGGTCACTTCGGCCGGCAACTGGCTGTCCATCGCGTTCCCCGTCGCCGAGGAGGCGCTGCGCGTCCCGTAAATGACGCCCAGTGGGATGGCAGTCATCAGCAACGGCAGGAACGCTACGGTGAAAATCACCATGCGATTCTTGAAAACTTCGGCCCATTCTTTGCGAATGATCGTTTTGATCTTGTTCATATTTTTCCTCCTGTCGCCGCGAGCCTTTGAGAATAGCGAAAAGGCGAAGCAATCTCCGCGCCCGACAGGGAGATTGCTTCGCTCCCTGCGGTCGCTCGCAATGACATATCCTCTTTATGCCACCTTTACCAATTGCAGATAAACATCTTCCAGCGAGTGACGCAATTCGCCCACATACTGCACATCCGCACCCGCTCCGACCAGGGCGCGCACAATGTCGGGGTTGTGGACTTCGGGATCGTCCAGGTTGACGAGCAGTTTATCCTCGACCACCTTGACCTCTCTCACAAACGGCAGCTTTTGTACGATGCTTACCAGACCTTCATCGGCTACGCGCAGGTGGAAGACCACCTTTCGCCCAAAGACCGAAGTTCGCAGATTGGCCGGGGTATCCACCACCAGCAAACGAGCCTTAAAAACACCAATGCGGTCGCACAGACGGTCGGCTTCGTCCAGGTTGTGGGTACACAGGAAAATCGTCCGGCCCTCTTTCTTCAATTCGGCAATAAAGTCACGGACGAGGTGCGCCGCTTCCGGGTCCAACCCCGCCGTCGGCTCGTCCAGGAACAGGATGCGCGGTTCGTGCAACAGGGCACGCGCAATCGCCAGTTTCTGCTTCATGCCTTTCGAGAACGTCCCGGCTGCGTCGAGGCGACGTTCGTACAGGCCCAACATCTTGAGATACTTCTCCACCTGCCCGGCAGCATCCCGGACCTCGTACAATTCGGCAAAAACCCGCAGGTTGTACTCGGCCGAGAGGTTATCATACATGCCGGGCGTCTCGGTCAACAAACCGACCGTGCGGCGGATCTCGGTATCTTGCCTGCCGACAGTAAATCCCGCCACAGTCGCCGAACCTTTGGTCGGGGCAATGAGGCTGGTCAACATGCGGACGGTGGTGGTTTTCCCGGCGCCGTTCGGACCGAGGAAGCCAAAGACCTCGCCCTCACTCACGTCCAGGCTGAGGCTGTCCACGGCTAATACGTTGCCAAAACGTTTGGTGAGGCCTTCAGTGCGGATCATACTTATTGAAACCTCGTCTTATCCAAATTCTCTACTGTCTCCTCAATCGATTTTGGGGTGAAAGGAGCTAGGGCTGGCGCGGCCAGCCCGGGGTCCGCGGAAGGCTCGGGTTGCCGCAGTTTAAGTATGATCAGCACGCTCAGCACGCCAAATACGCCGATGATCGCCTCGGTAAGATAGGCATTGAGCAAATTCTGGGCAACGACTGTGGCCGTGTCCAACAACGCATGAAATCCCACTGCCAGCCAGACCCAGAACCACTGCTTGCGGGTAAAGGTCTGCAGCACCAGCACGGCAAAGCAAATTTGAGCTGGGATGGTAAAGAGCCGCTCCAGCGCTTCATGCAACGTGTAGTACCAGGGTGCCGACCAGAAATCAGTAATCTGCGCCTGTACCGCCGAAAGTTGATCGGCTGGCACGAGCGTGGAGATGTCCATATTGCGGACGGCTATCATGTTGATTAAGTTGTACAATACCAACAGGCCCAGGATGATGGCCTCCGCTCCGCCGTGACCGGTACCCACGAGCAATCCGCTGCCCCAAGATCGTGCGTCTTTTACCCACCAACGGAACATGGCGTAGCGAAAAAGCTCCTCCCACAAGCCCGCACTCAAACCAAGGATAAGCGCACCGACGATCAGCATTGCGATAGATGGCAACGCCGCAGAACTGTTCAAATTATTGAGGAGTGGATTGACGACATAGGCGTTAAACGGGATATGGCCCACCTGTGACAAAACAAAAACCCCCGCGCCGATCCACCACAACTGCCCATAGAGATGGAATTTGCGCGTCAGGTAGATCCCCAAAGCAATCGGCATGGCGATCATCAGCAAACCATCGAGTGCGTACGTCACATAAAGGATGTTCATATTTACCTCGCTTCCGTTTTCTTTTCTGGCAGCAGATTGGCATCCTTCACAATGCGCGGCACAATCTCTTCCCATCCAACCGCCATGATGTGGATTCCGCTCACGCCCTGTTTGCCTTTGATCTTCTCGATGAGTTCCAGCGCGATCTGTACACCTTCTTCTTGCGCGTTCCCAGCGGATTCGGCAACTTGCATACGCGTGAGCACAGGCTCCGGCACAAACACGCCTGGCACTTCGTCGTTCATGTATTTCGCCATCTTGAGCGTCTTGAGCGGCGTGATCCCGATAAGAATAAAGACTTTATCCGGGATGTTACGCTTCGCCAATTCATTCAACCAGATTTCCAGCCGGTCGGCATCGTAGACCAGGTTGGTCTGGAAGAACTGCGCCCCGGCATTGACCTTCTTGTGCTCGCGGATGGCCTGGAATTTCGGTTCCGAAGCGAATGGTGAAGCCGCCGCGCCCAGGAAATATTTCGGCGGGAACTTCATCTCGCGTCCATCGAGATACTTGCCTTCATCGCGCATCCGGCGCAGGATCCACAGCATCTGCACCGAGTCCAGGTCAACGATGTCCATCCGCCCGCGCGGACCCGGGGCCAGTTTCATGCTATCGCCCGAAAGGCACAGGAGGTTGCGCACACCCAGCGCATTCGCGCCCACCACCTCCGCTTGCAAACCAATGCGGGTCCGGTCACGCGCCGCGATCTGCATCACCGGTTCTGCGCCATTTTGGATGGCCATCGTCGAACACGCCCATGACGACATACGCGGCGTGGCGGAAGGGCAATCCGTGAAGTTGACCGCAGTCACGAACGGCTTGACCAGCGCCACGTTGCTACACAATTTGTTCGTGGAAACCGTCAACGGCGGCTGGACCTCGGCGGTGACGACGAACTCCCCGGCTTTGAGTCGCCGCTCCAGCTCCGAGACCGGCTCGGTGTACTTTGGAGCATGGTACTCGGCATCGCCCTGCCACCAATCCGGCTGGAGAACCGGGCGGAAGATCCCGTCCCAGGTCACGGAGCGAGTCGCCGTTTCGCGCGCCAGCAGGCCACTCACCACTTTCCCCATGCCCATTTTCTTCACCTGGGCAACTACATCACCCCACGTCTCACCGCCAACCTTGTCCCAATCCAGCGGTGGGAGCACATCCAAAAGCATTTCCTGGCGGCCCAGCTTGAACGCCCGCTCATAAATCCGGTACCACATACAAGGGAGTGTTTCGTCCACGTAACAATGCTCCGGCGTCGAACCGCCGCAGGGCCCATTGCGGATACCCTTTGGGCATTCCATCGGGCAGATAAAAGCGGTTTCTTGCAAGAGACAGTTGCCGCACATCCGACAGCCCCACAACGGGCCTTTGACAACTTTCTCCACAGAAGCTAAAACGCGGCGCCCAAATGGTTCCCGCTTGAAGGGCATGAAAGGCGGTTGCCAGCGACGGCCGGGGGTGAAGACAGGCATGTGGATTCTCCTCGCAACTTGTTTTACTTCTGCGCATTCAGCAGAATAATGTAAACGTTCACCAGGACAAACATCCCATTCCAATCAGATTTGCCCGTAGGGTATGCTGCCATTATAATAGCAAGATGCGCAAATTCATCCAGGCAATTTTCGTTTTGATTCTCGTCCTGGCGATTCTTCCCCTGCCACAAGCGGCGCAGGCCGAGTCCGCCACACACGCCGCGGACTTTTCGACTGCTTCCGAACTGATCAGCGCCGTCAACGCCTTGCGGGCTACCTACGGATTAGCTCCCTATCAGGCCAATTCCATTTTGATGAGCATCGCACAGACACAGGCCGAATATCTGGTTTCGATCAGTACCGTTACTCACGCTGACGCCCAAGGGCGGCTACCTTTTCAACGCGCCCTGGCTGCCGGTTATCTTGTAGCAGGCAACATTACTACAAATGTGGGGTATTTCTCGGAGAATATCTCTGCTGGAATCGGCCAGACAGCCGAGGAGGCCGTCGAGGTCTGGATGGGCGATGACCCGCACAAGAACACCATGCTTTCCGGGATTCTCCAAGACGTCGGCGCGGGCGTAGGTGTCTACGGAAACACATTCTACTATGTCCTTGACTGCGGTCTCTCGACGGGTGGAACCCCGGTGGCCTACACGCCACCCGCGCCGCTCCACCCAAACACGCCCACGATCGTCCCAAATACACCCAACGCGGATGGCTCGATTATCCATATCGTTCAAAGCGGAGACACTACCTTGGGTATCGCTCTGGCGTATCATATTTCATGGGGAGATCTTCTCAAGCTGAATGGTCTAACAGATAAATCCATCATTTTCCCGGATCAAAACATCATCATCCGGGCGGCCTACACGCCCACCCCCACCCTGCCGACCTCTACCCCCACCATTCATCCCACGATTACGCCCTGGCCCACCTCCAGGCCTACTTCCACGGCGACCGCTATCCCTCCCACCCCAACAGCCTCTCCCGGACTGGCAGTTTCGGCAGCGGAAGAGGCGGTGATCGTCATCGTCATCGCTGCCCTCGTCATCGCCGGGCTGATCACTCTGCTGGGCCGTAAGCGAAAGGTATAAGCTTATAAAAAACTGGCGCTTGATTGGCGCCAGTTTTTGTGTCTACTTAGCCTTGCCTTGAGCGGCAACCGCCTCGGCCGCCTTGCGGACAGTCTCCTCGTCAGCCAGGTAATAATGGGTCACAGGCTTGAGGTCTGCATCGAGCTCGTAGACCAGCGGGATACCGGTGGGGATGTTCAACTCGGTGATCTCCTCTTCGGACACATTGTCCAGGTATTTGACCATCGCCCGTATACTATTGCCATGCGCGGCAATTAGCAAACGCTTACCCGCCTTGATCACCGGCGCAATGGTGCTGTGCCAGTAAGGCAGGACGCGCTCCAAGGTGATTTTAAGGGACTCGGTAGCCGGCAATTGCTCCTTGGTCAGACCGGCATAGCGCCGGTCGAAGCGGGGGTGGCGTGGGTCGTCCCATTCCAGCACAGGAGGCGGGATATCATAAGAGCGCCTCCAAATTTTCACTTGGGCTTCGCCATACTCCCTGGCAGTCTCGGCCTTGTTGAGACCCTGTAGCGCGCCATAATGGCGTTCGTTCAACTGCCAGGCATTGATGACCGGGATCCATTCCAGGCTCATCTCCTCGAGAACAATCCAAAGAGTCTGGATGGCTCGCTTCAAAACGGACGTGTAGGCAAGGTCAAATATGTATTTGTTGTCACGCAGCAATTGACCGGAAGTGTGGGCCTCCCCCATCCCCTGCTCCGTCAGGCCGACATCCGTCCAACCCGTAAAACGGTTCTCGAGGTTCCAGGTACTTTGTCCATGCCGCACAAGGACGAGTTTGTACTTGCTTTCCATGACTTCACCTCAACTATGCACGATAAACCGCCAGGACTGATGCGCCTGGCGGTTTTCGTGTTGAATTCGATTAGCGAATGGCTTTCTCGGTATCGGGATCGAACAGATGAGCCTTATCCATATTGAAAGCCACCTGAACCTTATCGCCCATGCGGAAATCGGTGCGTGGGTCGACACGAGCGACGATGCTGTCTTGACCAGCCAGCAGGTACAAGGAGATTTCGTTGCCCATCAACTCAGTGACATCCACTTTTACTTCGACAGGAGCTGAATGGATACCGGGTGGAAGGAAGGCCGGATTGTAGATGTCTTCAGGGCGAACGCCCAAGACTACCGGTTTATCAACAAAATTTTGATAGGACTTCCGATCAAGTGAAACTGGTACTTTGAAAGAACCAGCTTCGATGATGAAACGGCTGTCGTCCTTGCGTAATTTGGCTTTGAAGAAGTTCATCGCCGGAGCGCCCATGAAGCCGGCCACAAACATGTTATCTGGGCGATCATAGAGCACCTGCGGTGTATCCAGTTGCAGAAGAACGCCCTTGTTGATGACCGCGATGCGGCTCGCCATGGTCATGGCTTCGATCTGGTCATGGGTCACGTAGATGAACGTTGTCTGCAGGCGCAGATGCAACTTCGTAATTTCAGAACGCATCGCGCCGCGTAATTTAGCATCCAGGTTTGAAAGTGGCTCATCAAACAGGAATACTTTCGGCTCGCGGACGATGGCTCGTCCAAGCGCCACGCGCTGTCGCTGGCCGCCGGAGAGCTGGCGAGGCTTACGAGTGAGCAATTCTTCGATCCCCAAAATCTCCGCTGCTTCCTGAACGCGGCGCTTAATGTCCTGTTTGGGCGTCTTGCGCAACTTGAGGCCAAAGGCCATGTTGTCGTATACCGACATATGCGGGTACAGCGCATAGGACTGGAACACCATCGCAATGTCGCGATCCTTGGGCGGAACGTCATTCACGATGCGCTCGCCGATTTTGACCTCGCCCTTGGTGACTTCCTCCAACCCTGCCAGCATCCGCAGAGCAGTCGTCTTCCCGCAGCCCGAGGGGCCTACGAGGACAATGAATTCTTTGTCGTCAATATTTAGAGTCAAATCATTGACTGCGACGACTTCACCGAATTCCTTTGTTACGTGATCGTACATTACACTTGCCATTTGAGCCTCCGTTTCGAAAAAGTATAGTGATTTCATTATACCAAAAGTTAAAACAAATGTATATAGAATCGTGGCAATTTTTTATAAATGGATTGAAACCGGTTTCATGATTGCTTGTCTTATCGGTATCTTGGGGAAGCAGGTTTACGATTTTTTGCAAGAAGCAGTACAATGGGGATATGACCGACGATGTCACTCCCATCCGTCAGCAATATCTCGAAATTAAAAGACAGTATCCCAATACTATCCTGCTTTTCCGCCTGGGCGATTTCTACGAGACCTTCGACCAGGATGCCGAAATTACCTCCCGCGAGCTGGATATTGTCCTGACCTCGCGCCCCATAGGTAAAGGCTTGCGCGCCCCGCTGGCCGGCATCCCCTACCACGCCCTCGAGAACTACCTGGCCCGTCTCATCGAAAAAGGCTACCACGTCGCCATCTGCGAACAGGTCGGCGACCAGCCCAGCAAGGGCATCTTCCCGCGTAAAGTCGTCCGGGTTGTCACGCCCGGCACGGTTGTTGAACCGGGATTGCTTCCCGGCGACGCCAATAATTATCTCACGTCCATCGTCCTGGCTGATGGCCGCGCCGGCGTCGCCTACGTAGATATCACTACCGGCGAGTTTGCCGTCACCGAACTCGATGCCTTTTCAGACCCTTCGGCTGCCGCCTCAGGGCAGGCTTTTGCGTCACTCCGCGCCGAATTGACGCGTCTCCGCCCCGCCGAGATCATCCACCCGGATAATCTCGTCATCCCGAATGGCATTCCAGGACATTTGACCGCCTGGCCCGCCTGGCGCTTCGAGCCGGGCAAGTGCCGGGAAACCTTGCTCGCCCATTTCGGCGCAGTCACCCTGGATGGCTTCGGGTTGCAAGGAATGCCGCTGGCGATACGCGCGGCGGGAGGAATTCTCCAATACCTCAAAGAGACCGAAGGCGCCGCGCTCGGTTTATTGACTGGCTTGAGGGTCTACAGCCTGGATGAATTCATGACTCTCGACGCCGCCACCCGGCGCAACCTGGAATTGACCGAGACCCTGCGAGGGGAGATGAAAGGCTCGCTGCTCGGTGTGCTCGATCACACGGTCACGCCAATGGGGAAGCGACTCATCCGCCAGTGGGTCAGCCAGCCGTTGCTGGACGTTGACCGCATCCGCCAACGGCAAGATGGGATAGAGTTTTTCTTCAGCCGTTCGATGCTGCGCGCCGAAGTGCGCGCCGCGCTGAAGCCTCTGGCCGACCTGGAACGCCTGGTCAACCGGGTGGTTTCGGGACATGCACAACCACGCGATCTGGTAACGATGAGAGAAACGTTGACGAGATTGCCGGCGGTAGAAGGAGTGATAAGTAAGGAGGGAGAAGGTGAAAAGGAAAAACTTCTTACTGCTTCCATCTTGCCATCTTTCGACAACTGCGCCGAAGAACTCTCCCTGCTCCAATCCGCCATAGACGACGATCCGCCCGCCACACTCCAGAACACCGGCATTTTCCGCCCCGGCTATTCGGCGGAGCTGGATGGCGTCATCGAGGCCTCCCGGCACGCCCGGGAATGGATCAACAATCTCGAACCCGCTGAACGCCAGCGTACCGGCATCAAGACCCTCAAGGTTGGCTACAACAAAGTATTCGGCTACTACATCGAGATCTCACAGGGGCAAGCCGCCAACGCGCCCGCCGAATACATCCGCAAACAGACGCTGGTCAACGCCGAACGCTACATCACCCCGGAGATGAAAGAATACGAGACTCTCGTCTTGAATGCCGAGGAACGTATCCGCGAGATCGAATTGCGCCTGTTCCGCGAGACCTGCGCGGCGCTGGCGAAATCCGTCGGGCGAATGCTGGAGTCTGCTCATGCCCTGGCCGAACTGGACGTGCTCTCGGCCCTGGCCGAGTCGGCTGCGCTGGGTGGGTACACCCGGCCCGAGGTCCGGGACGACAACGGGCTCGACATCCGGGATGGCCGTCACCCGGTGGTCGAACAGATGCTGCATGGTGAGCGGTACGTCCCCAACGACACCACCTTCGAACAAGGCGAAGTGATGCGGGTCATCACCGGACCGAATATGTCGGGCAAATCCACCTACCTGCGACAGGCGGCGCTGATCGTGCTGATGGCGCAGATGGGCTCGTTCGTCCCGGCCGCCTCGGCGAAAATCGGGCTGGTGGACCGCATCTTCACCCGCATCGGCGCCCAGGATGAAATCCACGCCGGGCAATCCACGTTCATGGTGGAGATGATCGAAGTAGCCAATATTCTCCATCATGCCACGCAAAGGTCGCTGCTCATCCTGGATGAAATCGGGCGCGGCACCAGCACCTACGATGGAGTTTCGATCGCCTGGGCGGTGGTCGAGCACCTCCACAACCACCCGCAACTGCGCGCCAAGACGCTCTTCGCCACCCATTACCACGAACTGACCCAGTTGGCCGATTTGTTACCCGGCGTACGCAACTACAACGTGGCCGTGACCGAAGCGGACGGGACAGTGGTCTTCCTGCACAAAATCATTCCTGGCGGCGCGGACCGGTCGTATGGCATCCACGTGGCGCAGTTGGCCGGGCTGCCCCGCCCCGTCATCCAGCGGGCGACGGAGATCATGGCGGAACTGGAGAAATCCTCGGGCCAGGCGGTGCGCATCAACCCGCAGGCGGCCCAGCAAGCCGCCCTCTTCCCGGAGACCAGTCCGCTGCTGGATGAGTTGAAGTCGCTGGACATGAACTCAGTTTCGCCCATCGAGGCGCTGAATAAGTTGTTCGAATGGCAGAGGAAGTATACGGACAGAGAATGATAAAAGACGACAGCAAACGGATAATCTGTTGTAAAATATGAATGCCATGAAACGTGAAAAGGTTCTGAGGTTATTGAATGCACATAAGGCCGAACTCGCCGAGCGCTATAACGTCAAATCACTGGCGCTGTTCGGTTCGATCGCCCGCGGCGAAGCCCGGCCCAACAGCGACATTGATTTGCTGGTGGAGTTTTCGCGTCCGGTCGGGTTGTTCCAGTTCATTGGCCTCCAGCAATACCTGGAGTCGCTGCTAGGCCGTTCGGTTGACCTGGGAACGACACGGTCTCTGAAACCGTTCTTGAAAGAAGATGTTCTGCGGGAGGCCATCCGTGTCGCCTAGAAACTGGCTGGAACGCATAGAGGATATTCTCGCCTGCGCTCGCAACGTTCTGTCGTTTACCGAAGGGATGACGTTTGAGGCCTTTGAGACTGATCCAAAAACGGTCCGCGCAGTAGCATTTGAGTTGACAACCATGGGGGAGGCTGCCCGCGCCATTCCTCCCGATGTGCAGAAGAGTTATCCCCAAATCCCTTGGGATAAGATGCAAGCCATTCGCAATGTGATTGTCCACGAGTACTTTCGCATTGACGAAGAAATTCTCTGGAAAACCAGCCAGGAAGATATACAACCGTTGATTCCGATCTTGGAGGACATTCTCCGCCATAATAAAACTGGTTAGCCGTGCGCATCAGCCCCCACGCCGCGCAACAGGCCGCCCTCTTCCCGGAGACCAGTCCGCTGCTGGATGAGTTGAAGGAAATGGACGTGAACTCACTCTCGCCCATCGAGGCGCTGAATAAGTTGTTCGAATGGCAGAGGAAGTATTTGAGGGATTGAGAGGGGTGCTATCATGTTATCAGCATTTTGCGTCTTTCTTACTTGCCAGAGGCCACTCTCCGAGTGTACAATCATGAATAGGATCCGTGCGGTGGGTAATCCAGTGCGCTTGAGTGAGATTCAAACCCCAAAGCGCTGGCCTCTGGTACCCTTGCGTGCGGCTTAGTCCAACTTGGGTTGATGCGGCGGCGCAGAGTAGCGCTGTTTCAAATGTCGCCTTTCCCGCCGCATCAACCCTTAATCCGTTAGATAAGAAGTAACCTGAGGTAACATAGGCTCCAAGGACGTCGAGTCAAAGGAGCACTTATAAGAAAATACACCCAGCTTATCCAGGAACACATACACCAGGATTCTTCTCCAAAGAGAATAGGATTGCTTCAGAGTGTGTCGGCGAAAGAGATGGATATGCAACAAGCGAACATTGGTTGGTAGTTAATCCACAAAGAAGATCAACGCGGTTATCATCCAAAGAAGGTTCACTAAAAAGTGCTGTAACGATACGAATACCCAGCCATGGATCAGTGCATAAAGTTGGGCGGTTGTCGCTAAAAAGTTGCGCCAAGATTGGATTCAAGAGCAAGAATAAGGATGATCGAACAAACATCCAGGGGTACGGGTGAGTCACAAATGGATCCATCTTCATATCTAGACCTAACAGCATATACGGCGGGAACTTGTACACTCATCTATGATTCTTTGAAAAGGGCTGCAAACGCAATAGCAAGCACAATTACAGTGGAAGACGGCCCGATCAGGTCAGCAATGTAGAACGTCCAGCCACTTTAGGACAATGTGAGCGGCTGGGATATTGGGAAATCGACCTTTTGATTGGTAAAGGGCATCCTCGCCAACTATTCAGCCTGGTGCATCGCAAGTTTCTTTTTACCATGTTGCGGTCAATGGGTCAATGCATCGCAGACTTGGTTTCTCGATAGACGATCACCTTGTTGGGGCCGTTTAGAGATAAGGGCCACATCCTCACGGGAGATAATGGTAAAGAGATTACTAAATATGGTGAGATTGCCCAGGCTCTGAAATAGCTTTTATTTTGCCCATCCCTACTCCGCCTTGGAGCTCGGAACGAACGATAATATTAATGTCTTGGCCCGAAAATATTATTCTTAATATTGCATGTTTCTCGAATAACACCATAGAAGATGCAATTGACGTCGCCGAATATGTTACCCTTTAATGGCGCCTGCCAGTAATCCACGTACGAAGTAACGTTGCATAAAGAAAAAGATCAGCATGGGTACAATAAAGGACACAAAAGCTGCTGCGGTTAGCAGGTGCCAGCCTGCCCCAAGAGATGTGACCATGTTACTGATTTGGTAGGTCATTACCGGTTTGGATCCACTCAGGAAGACCAGAGCAACCAGCAGATCGTTCCATACCCAAAGGAATTGGAAGATACCCAGTGCGCCGAATGCGGGTATAGCAAGCGGAAGCGCCAGTTTTATAAATGCGGTCCAGGCGTTTGCCCCATCCAGATAGGCCGATTCAAAGATTTCCTGTGGCAAAGATCCGAGGAAATTTCGCATCAAATATATCGCGTATGGCAAAC
>Ga0315284_10001020_pt1 | contig 39161 bp, 41 predicted proteins | sample YL17G09_16_MG_FD_203696 | JGI IMG/M metagenome (GOLD analysis project Ga0315284, IMG submission 203696) | Sediment microbial communities from Yellowstone Lake, YNP, Wyoming, USA - YL17G09_16 | ecosystem: Environmental > Aquatic > Freshwater > Lake > Sediment | place: USA: Wyoming | collected...
TCAGGGGTTAAATTATTTAACACCCCGAGAAGCAGTTTCGGAATTGTATGTTGCTTTTGATGAAATTAAGCCAGAAGTATCGCTAATTGGTGCCGGGGTTTAGTCCAGTTTTATAGGGGGCACACCGCAAATGACTCGAATAACGCAAATATACTCTAATTTCGACCTTTAAGAATACGTTTGAATATTATCGTATTACGATTCAAGCTCGCTAAAATTCCCAGTTCCAGATTGCCCTGCTTCAGATAATTCAGGACCTGCATTACATCCCTACTTGAAAAGGCTGGAGTTGTCTTTAGTTCAAGCACTATTTTATGGTCGATCATAAAGTCAAGGTAATATCTTCCTATCATTTTGCCATTATAATTCAAATCCACCTTTACTTGTTCAAGAAATGGAATATTCTCAGCAAAAAACTCTCTTTTTAAGGCTTGCTGATAATACTTTTCCTGGTAACCACCGCCCAACTTATTATATATCTTATACAAAATTCCTACTATTTTATAGCTCAGCTCAGGATATACTAAATCCGCCATATATTTTCACCTCCTCCTATTAGGATAATTAGTGTCAATTAGCGCATTCGAGTTTCAGGCCATTCGAGTAATTAGCGAATAGCCAAATTCGTGAGAATTCGCGATTACAAAGGTTGTAGCAGCAATTTTAGTGCCAAGTGAGCTAAAGATAATTTTATTGATATACCAACATATTTTGAGGCTAAAAGAGGGGGTTGTTGTCGAAACTTACATCAGCTGTAGTAATTCTCGACATCCATTGCACAAATATAAAGCGGTGGCCAAGTTTTACCCTGACCACCGCCTATTTTTACTAAACCACAAACCAATAACCTTACGCGTTCATTATTCTCTGAACTGTCTGGTTGTTCTTATTGGCTGTTGAAAGCAGCTGTGCCGCTACCTGAACCTTTGTAGAGATCCTTTGCATTAAGTCGTCAATAACCATGGCTCCTGCCGCCTGGTCAATGGATATGCCTGAGGTAAGAGTATAGCTATACTGAGATAACGTAGCTGAGCAGTTATTTGTACCTGCGCCCAATATGCTATCACCCACAATATCCCTTAATACCGCGTCTATTGCTTCACACCCGTCTGTAGCAATTTCAAGCGCTATGTTCAAGATACCATTATTATTTAGTGCGTTGGCTTCATTACCTGTGAGATCCATACCATAAATAGTTGAGTGTACATTAATTGTATCTGGCATCTTTTTTCACCTCCCCTTTTTATAAATTTTGTGTTCCACTATATTATCGGATCTTCCCACCCAAAACTTGCATCCTACTTCGTCCGCCTCCGGCGGACTTCGTAGGACAAGTCCCTCACCCCCGCTTGCCGTGCTTCTCCATTACTTTCGCTATCTTATTAAGTATCTCGTGCGCTTCTTCAAGGTCTGTCTTGAATTGCCTCTTTTTCTCTATCTCCAGCTTGGACTTGTTAAGATCCGCTTCGCCCGCTTTATTCCCCTCAGCCACCACCATTACGCCGTCCAGGCTCCTCCGGACTATCTCGAATACGTTCGTAAAGCTGATGCCGGTATTATTGCTTGCTTTCGCCTCGCTCTTCTGGGGCTGGCTTACCGGGTTTAACTGTTTATTTACTACTGCCGCCACTGCGCTCATCGATATCTCCTTTATTTCGCTATGAAAATGTTAAATTGCTTGCCTTCCATCTGCATGCCCAGCATTTTCAGGTAATCAGGGTCATTCGCGGCCTTGTCATCCTGGCCAAGCGTCTTGCCAAGTTTGGACGACACTTCCCTCGCGGGAGCAGTGTTTCCGCTCTGAGCCCCATGAATATTGTCGGTTTGATCTGTCATTTTTGTTAGCCCCTACATTAATATATTCGTAGCAAAAGGGGGGAAACTTGCATCAATAATAAGTGTTATAGGGCTTAAGAAGGCTTAATAAGGCGGAAAAGTGCTAATAAGGTAATAAGTGAAATAAGACGATAAGGCGGATACTAAGAGGATAGAGATTGAATGGCTTTTCTAATGAATTCATCCCTGCCGGACAGGATATCCGTCTTGCTGAGTGGCCTGCCGATGACGACCTTTGCCCTGAACGGATGCTGGTAGAAAACCTGCCTTATTATATCCTTAAGATAAACAGGCAGTATCACGGCATCTGTATCCTGGATGATCCTGTATAACGCCTGTTTTATCTTGCCTATGGAGCCGTCGTAGATGACGGTCTCGGACGGGAACAGTATGAACGATTCCCCCTTCTTAACGCATTCCTCTATCTTCAATAACGCGCTTGATCCCACAAGATAATGCCCCGAGGGCCTTACAACAAAGCCGGCATTCCTTATCGTGAACATGGTGTAAGGATTAAATACGACCTTCGCGAAGACCACAAAATTATACCATCCCGGCAGGACAGCATTCAGAAAGAAAGGATCAAAAAATCCTATATGGTTGGAAAGAATGATCACGTTCCTGCCTTTCGGGATATTTTCCATGCCTGTAACCCGGGCCGAACAGCCAAAAATGAACAGCCCCAATTTGATGAAAAATTTAAAGAATAACCGGAATGCTCTTTTTTTGCCCAGTATCAAGGAAAATGGGAGGGCAAAAAGAGGAACAAGAACAAAAAACAGAGCGATATACGCCCATACAAAAACAGAATAGATCGAGTAAAATACGCGTCTCATGATCTGGGGCTGATTTTATCACAAAGGGGAGGATTTATATAGTTCTGCATTTCAATAGAGCTGTCTAAATCAACTACATGTGACGAAAATTGCTACATTTTTGTGTTTGTTTTATGCTAAATGCTTCTTGGTATGCCTGCCCGCCTCTGGCGGGAAAATTGCTAGTAATCAATTAAGATACTGAGGGCAATTGAGGGCAAATGAGGAAACGGAGGGCTTAAGGCTTAAGATATAGGGCTTAAGGCTAAAGATACAATGCTTAAGGCGTAGAAAGGAGGATCGTATGCTTGGTCATAAAAAGATGATAATTTGGGGGAATATTGAGAAAATTGAAAGCATGGTTTATAAGAATATTTTAACAAGTATTCCTAAGAATTATTATAATCTGAGAGATCAAATTGAACGCGCAACCACATCAATAGGCGCTAACTTTGTTGAGGGATATTATTCTGGAAGTATAAAAGAGTATTTGAGGTTTCTAGGATACAGCAGAAGATCCCTGGCTGAATTGAATAATTGGTCAAGGCGGGTATATTACATCAAATGCATAAGCAGGGAATTATTTGATGAATTTGAAGATTTAACGATCAAAACACTGTATTTATTCAACCGGTTGATCTATTCGTTAAAGTTAAAAATAAAGCCCTAAGCCATATGCCCTAAGCCTTATCCCCCCTGTGCCCTCATTTGCCATCCTTTGCCTTCGGTGCCTTATTTATAAAATACGCGTCTCATGATCTAACGAACATAGAGGTTACTACGTTGACACTTCCATTTTCATCGTCCTGCTTCTTTTTGTCCATGGACGCTACAGCGCTTACATTGCCGCCCCTCATTGCCACATTTAATGCTTTTGTCAGCTCAGAGCATTCGGCTTTTGCGCTTGCCAGGTTCGCTTTTGTCTGGTTTAAATCCCTTTTGGCTTCTTCAACGCTTTCTTCGGATTCCTTTCTTCCCACCTTAATGGCAACCTTTTCAATTTCAAGCTTATCCATTTGCTTCTCAATCTTAGCAAACTCCTTTTGAAGTTTTACCTTTTCATTTTTGATAAGCTTCTTTGCTTTCGGGTCATTTGTCTTTTTCTCAAGCTCATCAAGCTCATCCAATCTTGAATTATTTGCCATCGTGCCTTCTAAATGCAGCTGATCGAACTGCCTGTCCAGTTCCTCCTCTGCCGAGGCAAACTGACTTCCAGCCTTAGGGAGCGCCATTTTAGCTTCAATGAGGTTCTTCATTGCCTGAACATACTCCTGCTGGCACTTTATAAGTTTTTGCCTTGCCTCCCTTACCGCCTGTTCAAGCTGGGCCTTTGTGGGCTGTTTGGCGGCCTCTTTTCCTTCGCTCTTTTGGGCTCCTTCGGCCTTTGTCGGATCCTTTGCCCCGACCATGGCTTCTATAGAATTAATCCATTCATTAAACGCGCTGGTGGAACTTGACCTTGCATTTTGAGCTGATTCAATGAACCTTCCGAGCGTTGCCGCGATCTGCGGCGTTGCGTTCGGATTTGTTGCAACGATCTCCTTAAGCTCTTTCAGTGTGTCATTGGTGGTGGTGTTCGTCGGGACCGTGACTTTGCCTGAAGTTTTCGACTCTCCCGCTGATCCCGTCGGGAAAATCTTGCCTTTTTCTCTTAATTCCAGCTTTTCCTTTATCTTAAGATGGTCCTTTATTTCCCCCAGAAGTTCAGGAACTTTTGAAAAGATCACGTCCTTCCAAACATTATTGATCTGCTCCTTGTATTCCCTGTCTATTTCATGGTCCTTGAGCGCATACTTCATTGACTGATATTTCAACTGTTCCTGCCCAAGCCTTGCTTCTGCGTTCGCGGCCATGTCAAGATTTACATCCCCCGGGATATTGTTCCGGGCGATCACGGTGGAAGTCTTGGCTGTACTTGTAATGCCGCTATTTCCGGGCCTGGCCGAGATCTGGGCGGCTTCTTCCTTGCGCGTGCTCTTTTCCCACATAGCAACCGCTACCCTGGAAAGCACGCCCCCTATGGAAAGAGCAGTCTGTATCTGCGCGAAAGAATTCTTCATTGATGTCAAAGAGTTCATTTTGTTGGCATACTGATCCGCGTTAATTTTATTATGTTTATAATCGTTGGTTGCATTAGTTTCCCCCGCACTGCTCGAAAACGCCGTGTACAGCGATATGGCCGTACTAACCGCCTGTATGGTAACCGATATCGTCTCGCCTGTTTGTCTCGCTTTTGCCCTGGCCACTTCCCTCTGGGCATCCGAGATCTGGTTCCACCTGCCTACCTCCACATCGAGCATATTGAACAGGTCGTCTATCTTCCCCATTATATTCTCTTCCCTTATGTTCAGGACGGAGAGCGCCGTGTTGTAGCCCGAAAGCCCTGATATGCCGGTCATCGCTTCATGCACAATGTTCTTCAGCTCCCTCAATGCCTGCGCCACTTCTGTCTTTTTCCTCTCGCCTCTATACAGTGTCTCCATCATGTTCTTGTACTGTGCCGCAAGCCCTTTGTTCACCCCTATGTAGCCATTACCAAGGTCCTGAAGCAGGTTCTCCGATATTTCATCCACGCATTGCTGTTCCAGCTTTTCAAGCCTGCTCTTCGTGGAATTGACGCTGTCATCCATCGTCTGGTGCAATTTTATGTAGTTGAGCACTTCCCCCATGTCGTCGATCGCGTTCTTCTCGGCATACTTACGGTCAAGCCGGCTGTTAACCGCCTTTGTTATGCTAAGCGCCAGGTCGGCAGCCATGGTTGTCAGGGACACAACATTACAAATAGCGGAGAGCGAGGCATACGCTCCCGGGACAAATATTGAAGCTATGGCTACCAGCGCCGCCGCGGCTATGGCCCAGTATTCCCCGTTCTTAGTGTTGCTTATCTGCTGATCCAGTTTCGTGATGTTTTCCTGCGCTTCATGCGCCCTGTTCTGTATCTGGGCTTTCTGTGAAAGATAATCGGATATGTACTTGATGCTTTTCATTGCCATTTGAAAGTTCATGACATTCGCCTGGTCCGCAAAACTGCTGTCTGACATGCTCTTTATGCCGGTCATTTCCATGTGGACAAGGCTCCTTATGTCCCTTAAGGTCTTCTTTAAAGTGCTCTCAACCCCGGCCAGTATGAATGCCTGAGCGGCCCCGCTCCTGGCCGTTGCTGCAGCCGGGTTGTCCGCGGCAACTGTCCCGTTCCCCGTGTCCATCATGCCGTCCGTGATAAGGGCGTCCAGTGTCGGGTCGCCCGTTCTTTCGCTTGTTGTAAAGTTCGCATTCGCTGTTTCCGTTGCCTGGTCCCTTTGAGAATTCAGATCGGCCGTGTTCGAACGGTCGTTCCCTACCGCCGGTCCTACGATCGGCACCCAGCTCCAGTTTCGGGCTGTCCTGGCCGCGTGCAGATAATCATCGGCCAGGTGTATGCTCCTGGTTCTCTCATATGTCATATTCCTCGCCTGGTTAATGTCCGCTATGTTCGAGAACAACTGGTTAACAATAAAGGACTGCTGCGCCCTCGCGGCTTCCAGCGCGTAGGTGGTCATGTTCGATGGGGATCTTCCGGCGATCCCGGTCATTTCCATGTGGGCCAGGTTCCTCATTTCCGCCCTTGTTCTGCGGGCGGTTTCCGCGACCAACATCAGGAGGTTCGCCCTGTTGATGGACCTTTCCGCGTTCGCGAATTTAACTGTGTCTATCGCGGAAGATCCCGTTATCCCCCCGCTTAAATATCCGTCGGCCATCTCCACAAGGTAGTTAGTGCCCATTCCCGCCATTGTGGCTTCCGCGGAATTCTGGGCGCTGGCGGCGACCGCTATCGCATAAAGATCGGAGTTTTGATCGTAAAGCTGATCATTGGTCTTATTTGACACTGTAGCGTTTCTGGCAGTGTACGTATCAGACGCGGGGTTATAATCACGGTTGCTGTATTTTTGTTCAATATTGAGCATGTCCTCCGCAAGGTCCGTATTCCCATACGCTTCTATCAGATTTGCCGTATAAGTTATCGCCATTGCCACGGCCATTAAAATAAAGCACAATAATGTACCGATCCCCGGTATTACATTGCAAATCACAGCAATGACCATTACAATAGCCCGAAGCCATAATGTCGCCTCTTGCTTGGCCTCCGCCTCATGAGCGGCAACGATCTCCTCATTAAGCTCATCGATCGAATTATCATTTTTCGTTATCTGATTTAAAAGCCTTACTTTGCTCCCGATCGCGCCCACAGCTCTGTCAAACCAGGAAAGGGCCTCACCGGACTGGCTTTCATTCATGAGGGATGCCACTTCGGTATTTGACTGCCTTCCGCCAACGCCGGTCATTTCCTGATGCGAAAGATTCCTCATGTCGCTTTTTGCCTGCTTGCAGATAAAGAAAGCCCTTAGTACGGAAATAGCCGAACTTATGCCGCTCCGGCCCTGTCTGACCAGATCATTATTCACCGAATACCACGAGTGACCATCCGCAGGAGCGTCAGTATGGCTCACATAACTATCGTTTTGGATGCTTGTGCACGCGGTGTCTATCGCGGTGTTAACGGCATTGAAATAAGCATCATAACCGGTGCCGGAAACCGCTGTGCCCTTCGAGGATGACAGCATGCTTTTCATGTGGTCCATATTTTCCTGTTCGATCGCCCTCAGCTGATCATTTACAACGTTCAATGCCGCTAACCTTTGCTGCTCAACCTCATAGATCCTGCTCTGCCTATCGTCAACCTCGCTTGACCCGGGAACATCCATGCTGATGGCATCCTCTTGTTGATCGTATCTTGCGTTTATCGAAGAAACCTTATCCTGGTAAACATTAGAATTAAAGCTATCGCACGCCCTTAGCAGGTTCGTGACCGCATTTTGTAAGTTCCTTTCCAGTTTATTTATTTTTTTCTCAGAGAGCCTGGTTATTGACATGCCCTTGTAGCTCACTTCCGCCCCCTCCGAAAGCTGCTGTTCAACAAGGCCCCTCAGGTCCCTTTTTGCCTCATATATAAGAGAGGTTATCATCATGAGGCCTTTTGCATGCGTCATCCTCTCTTTCAGGTCCGTGAATAAGTCGCAGTCCCAGTTGATGTGGCGGAAGCCGGCAGCATCCGTGGTAAAACAATCCTGGAATACGTGATGTAAATAAAGGGCCTTTTGCGCGTCCTGCTGTGCCAAGGAAAGATCCTGGTAATTAGGACAGTTAGTGCTCAGCCAGTCAACCCAATCAGGGTTCAGGATAGGATCACAGAAATGATTTGCCCAGAAGGGCCACTTCTGGTCCCACCTATACTTTACTTCCAGATAAGGCACGTACTTTTCGGCCAGGGTCCGTAAAAGGCCGGTATAAGAACCCCGCTCGTAGCAGAATTGATAGCCTGTATATTCCACCACCGCCACATCGCGGATATGATCCCCATCCGTATCAAGAAAATTAGTGGATTGTATTAATCCCGGATTAACGCAGGTAGCGCTTATCGTGCTCTCCCTGTTGTCCCCCTCATAACCGTCGTTCAAATCCCTGTATTTATAGATGTAGAGGCAATGCTGGGGATCTGTATCGTGTGTCCATGCTATCGTATCCATAACCCCGTCACCGTTATTGGCGACATAAGACTGAATCGAAGAGTAAATTTTTACCTGGACGGTGTCATTAATGAAGTCGCCGTCTGTATCGAAAAACTCTATTGGAGCATCATTATGAGAGTCAATGTTGTCTTCGAGCCATGACAATGCATCAGTCTCTATGTCGTCACCATTTGTCCCCACGTTCTTATCCCTGTATTTATACATACAAGTTGTATACCCAACCGTGCCGTTCGCATATGGAGTTGAAGTGCCGTATTCCACAAAGAAATATGGGGTGGGATCTATATCAGAACAAGGATCGTGAGGAACGGTAGCATCAGCCGGCATGCCGGGAAGGCCGTCACCATCCAGATCATTATTTATCATTGTAGTTGTATCCAGGCTCGGGCTCGGGATATTAATGTAAACATTTTGATACCCGCCAGGCATTGTCAGCAAAGAGTAGGATGGGTCGGTATTTTCTACCTCATCATCTGGATAATCAATCGAAAGCTGGTAGCGGTTGTTGGTGCTTTCGCCAACCCCATCGCTTGTATACCAGTCTTTAAGCTCGTCCCAAAGATCCCAATCTTCCTGTGTATCCGGATCGATACCGTTCACATCCCATTTTATCTGACTAAAGCGCAATAACTTATCCCATGACAATCTACTTTTTAGATATTCCACAAATTGAACTTCGTATGGGCTCATTGCCGCTGCTGCCGCTTCCCAGGCAGCTTTTTTTGCCATGTATTCATCATAAAGTTTCGCCAATTCTTCCGCCTCGAACATCATCTCGATCGCCAGGTTAACTTGAGCCGCCACAAGCTCCGCCGAGCTCAGGGTGTTGAAATAAAGATCCATGTTGGCCGGAGCTGATGTAATACTCTCCGCTGTCACAAGCTTTGAATAATCAAAATTATTATCGACATCGTAAACGCTGGAAGCGCTGTAGCTGAATATCTGCTTCTGGCCTGCGCCGATGGACTTAAGGACCGCCGCGTTTGACGGGTTTAAATATTTTACCGAGCCGCTCTCGGAGGTGTACTTTACGTAAACGTGACCGATGCCCGAATTAACATCAACAACAACGACCGCGCCTATCCGATTTGACGCCTCTTCAAGGCTCATTCCCCTGCCAATGAACGCCGCGGTAAGAAGGCCGGCTTCCAGGTTTGCCAGGTCCTCGCAGTCGCCGCCGCCGTTCTTTATCGTTTCGGAAACCGTCTGCCACTGGTCGCCGCCTGTTTCCGCTATGTACGAGAAATTCCCGGAAACGTATTTATTGACCGCGAGAACAAGCTGGTCATCCAACATGCCGTCGGTAATGATCCCCTGTTCCTTGAGACCGGCAAGAAGCGCCTGCACGGCCGGATCGTTCGGGTTGATGTTCTTTAATGAATTCATGACCTCATCGCGCGAATTCATGTCGTTTCCATCAAGGATACCGGCTATGAGCTGGTCTGCAGGAACATCGCTCTGGATGTAGTTTGAGGATTCTTTCTGGTCAACTGTTCCCGCAAGGCTTACCTGTGAAGAAGAGGCGCTGTTCGCTACCTCAACACTGTCGATAGACGCGCTCTCGTTAACTTCCGCTGTAACGGGGACATCGGCTGCGATATAGGCCGGATTAACAGCGGCACCGCCAGCGATGTCGCTGGTGGTGTCGATTTGAGATATTTGGTTTATTTGCTGCGTTATAACTGGTTCTGTCATTTTCCCTTTTCTCCCCCTGATACTCTGATTTTCTGATCCTCTGATGTGCCTGCCTGCCGGCAGGCAGGCTTTACACTATATATATCGGGGGAATAATGACAAAACTTGCATGGGATTTAATGGAAATATTTGCTGATTTGGTGGGAAAAATACGCCTGAAGAACTCCGATCTTTAACTATGCTGCTTTATCGTTGTTTTCCTGCGCGGCCATTTCAGTTTTTACGACCTTACTTTTCTTTGGGTCGATCAATTCCAGCACTTTTCCCGCCTTATTTGGATCGACAACTTTTAACGCGTACAGAATATCTCCCGCTATTCTTGCTCCCTTGGGATTGTTCCTGATCAACTCATTAAGCAATTTTGCTGTCATTTCCTGATTCAAGCCGTTCAACCATTGAATAACCTGAGAACTGGCAAGGCTTTTCATTGACATTGGCGGTTTCTCGGATAAATAGCTCACCTCAAGAAATACAAGGCCGTTTAACCGCGTAGCCGCAGCCGAAAAATCCTTATTTATAACAGCAATTTGTAATCCTTTCATTCCAGAAGATATGTTCTTTGCCCGATCTGCGGCAGATGTAACGGGCTTAGCTCCTGGTTTCGGCGTATTTGCCGCCGGAGCAGGGGGAGGATTAGCCGGAGCTTGGGACGCCGCAGGCGCGGTGGAATCAGTGACCGACGCGGACGATCCAGGCATGGATATTTTGCCTTTATTGTCCACTTCGTCCGCCTCTTTTTCCACTGCCTTCTCATCCTTGAGGAACTCCTTCACGTATATCTTGAACGGCTTATTGTCCGGGCCGTATTTGGTAACGCCTGTATAGCCGAATGCCGCGTATCTGCACGCTTCGGTCATCAGGACTTTTGCCACCTTCTTATTTGCCACATTGACATTAAAAAGATCCTTTTCCTTTCCGCCTGATGCCTTAAGGTGGGATTTAAAGCTGTCAGAATCGCCCCATAATGCTGCCAGTCCCGCTATGGTATATTTGGTATTAATATCCATGTCCTTGGCTTCTATTGTCCCGCCAAGATACCTGTAAAAACTCGTATCCTTATATTTTTCCAGATAGTTAAAACCTTCAGCAAACTCATCACCCAGGTCCTTATTTTTGCCGAACAAATATTCCAGTTTCCCTTCATCTATGTATCTGTCCGCATTTTTGATTAAGGCGTCCTTCCTTTTGTTTATCTCAGCCAGCCTTTCATTTCCCGTTTTCACTTCCTCTCTTTCCGTCTCGCTTTCTCCGTCTTTATGGGACAGACGCGGGCGTTCCATGTTGTTGATATTTTCCCTCACCAGTTCCTTCAGGGTTGATTTTATAGGTTCGGAGACGTCGGAATCGCCCACCATAATGAATTTCTTGCACGAGAGCATATCCAGCATTGTTGTAAAACGTTCCGGGGACGATACTTGGACGAAGATTCCCACTTTCTCAAGCTTGTTCACGAGGACGTCGAACTGGACCGCGTCATCTTCCGCGTTATAGGATTTGTCATGGTTCCCGACCCACGCGTCGAAGAACTGCCATGTTACCGGTTTATACTCCACGGGATCGATAAGCAGCCACTTCTGGTAAGCGCTGGCGTTGCCGCGGTTGCCGTTGACAATGGCGCGCAGATCTCTCCATCCCAATTTAAAGGTGGAAAAGAAGGTCTTGCCCGTGGTCCATTCACGCCAATCGAGCTTACCTTTTTTAATCCTATTGTTCACTATCTTTATCAGCTCTTTCCGTACTGTGAATATGTCCAGGCCATACATTCTAAAGTGTTTTTCGTACGCCTTTTTTACCCCGTCTTCCAGGTCAATAATAGCTTTGGTAATATCCTTCGGATCTCTCGCAGCTGCCATCTCCGTGATCAATGTCCCCCACGTAGCCATCAATAATTCCACCTGGGCTTCATCCTTGTACTTTTCAAGAAGCTGCGCCTTTACACCCTCAACTATTTCTTTTGAGCTTAACTTTGATGGTATTGCCGCAGTCGTGGCTGCTGGAGATGATGGTATTGTTGTTGTGTTTAATTCTACCACTTATTCCCGCCCTCCCATTAAAAACTTGTCCTTTTGCTTTAGGTGCTCTTCAAGCTTCTTGGTATGCTCCATATATTCCGCGTTGAGTTTCTTATTCTCTTCTTCCAGGGCCGCTCTCTGCGTTTCAAGCTCCTTCCTTTTCTTTTTCAGCTCCGCGATATTCGCGCGGCTCTTTACCATGGAATATGCCAAATAGGCAGCGGCGCCAATTAAAAAAATAAGCCACCAGTACTGCCTTACACCCTCTATTATCAGTTCAATATCCACTTATTATTGCCCGCCTTCCGCCGGCAAAAACACATTGACAGTAGTCCCAATCGATGGTTTAAGCAGCCGATCCAATTGCCCTCTTAATGGCCCTGTTAGTCCGTTAACATCGGATGACCCGGCTTGAGATGGAGTGGTAACCGGGGACTGCACAGGCACAGAGACCTTTGTTGAAGCATTATCTTTCCCAGGAGCAATTTGAATATTTTCAGGTTTTTTATTCCTGTCGAGCCAATTTATAGTTGAATGCAAAATATCGCTGCTGGGCGTATAAGGTCTTGTTTGGTTAGAAGAAGGTCTATCCGTATTCATGAAATCATCCTTTGTTTTACCGGTTACGGCATCCATTACCATGCCACCCACTCCCTGCCAAGCCGTTCCAATGTTTCCCGCGGTATTGACCGCTTGACTGCAAGCTTTTAGAGTGCCTCTTTGCATGACAGCCCTGCTATTACCCTGATCCGTTGGTGCAACTCCTCCCATATTAATAACCCTCCATCGAAGCCGGCATGCCCGCCCCGTAGAGATGCGAAGCATTCATACGGGGCCCGCCCCCGGCGGTGCACACCTTTCCTTCCGAGGATACTATCGGGATATCTTGCAGAAAACTTGCATCCTCACCCCAATATTTTTTTATCATAATCTACCATAGTTATTCTTTACTCCCCTCTCCACTATGTGGAGAGGGGTGCCCGCCTGCCGGACGGGCAGGCAGGGGTGAGGTTAGACAGTCCTGTCCGGTTCAACCTTTGAGTTGGGGCCCAGTTTATTGCCCTGTTTCACTCTGCAGCGGTTGCTGAGCACAGTACCTTCCTCTATCCTTACATTATCTTCTATGCTGCACCAGCTGCCCACAATGCATTTATTCAACCGGCAACCTTTCCCGATCTTGGTATCCGACCATATGACGCAGTTATTGATGATCGCGCCATCCTCGATGGTGCACTTGTCCCCTATCGACACGTTGCCGTATATCTCAACATTCCTCCCCACAACGCTCTTGTCCCCAAGGATAATAGTGCCGTCAAACTTGGCGGACCTGTCAACTTGGGTATTCTTGCCAAGCCATGTGCCTTTGCCCATACGCTTCGCAGAGACCTCCGCTCTCACCAATCCCTGGAGCACGTCGTAATTGGCCGATATCAGCTTCTCCACCCCGCCAACATCGTTCCAGTATTCGATCATTTTATATCCGTAAAAGGGAGCATTATCTTCCACAAGCTTGGGGAATACCTGATTCCCAAAGTCATAAGACTTGTCCTTCGGTATCATTTCCAGGATCTCCGGCTCAAACACGTAGATCCCTGTGTTCACCATTTTGCTTAGAGCGTCCTGCCTGGAAGGTTTTTCCTGGAAAGCGGTTATTCGATCATTTTCGCCGGTCACCACAACGCCGTACTGGGAAGTATCTTCAACAGCGATAAGCGCGATCGTGGCCAGCGCTTTTTTCTTCTTGTGCAAAGAGACCATACGGCTCAGGTTGACATCGGTAAGAACATCGGACGACAGCACGATGAACGTGTCTTTGATGTCACAAAGCTGCGCCATCCTGAGCACTCCTCCCGCTGTCCCGAGAAGGTCCTCCTCGAACGAATATCTGAGGTTGACCCCGAACTGGCTTCCGTCGCCGAAGTAATTCTCAACCTGTTCCGGAAAGTAATGGATATTAGCCGCGATTTCCTTTATCCCGTACCTTTTGAGAAGCTCGATGTTGTACTGCATTATCGGCTTATTGGCAACAGGGACCATCGGCTTTGGAACCGCTTTTGTGAGCGGCTCAAGCCTTTTTCCGTATCCGGCGGCCAGGATCAGAGCCTTCATACCTCACCCTGCCCCGACGCTTCGGTCGGGGCATCCCTCTCCACTTTGTGGAGAGGGAACAATGCTTCGCTTTATTTTCTTTAACACTTCTTCAATATTACCCGTTACTTCATCATTCTTAAAACGCAATATCTTTATCCCTTTGCCTTCTACAATATTCTGTCTCGCCTCATCATGCTCTCTGCGATTAATATGTACTCCGCCATCGATCTCTATCCCTAATTTTCTCCCGGCACAATAAAAATCCAAAACAAAACCTCCTATTGGATATTGGCGCCGAAACTTTGCCTTACACATATGTCTGCCCTTTAAATATTTCCAAAGCAACGCCTCCGCTAAAGTCATATTCTCTCTTAATAATCTAGCAGCTAGTATGTTTCGACACTTTTTCTGTCTCAATTAAACATTATCCTTTCATTCCCCTCTCCATGAAATGGAGAGGGGTGTCCCGATTTATCGGGACGGGGTGAGGTCTATTTTCCTTACCCGCCTTAAATGCCTGCCTCCCTCAAAGGGTGTCTTAAGGAATGTTTCCACAATTCTCGCCGCCAGCTTCTTTTTCAATACCCTTCCGCCAAGGGTGAGGATATTGGCATCATTGTGCGCCCTGCTCATTTTTGCCGTGTAAACATTATGGCTCACGGCAGCCCGGATACCTTTCACCTTATTTGCCACCATGGCCATCCCAATCCCCGTTCCGCAAAAAAGTATGCCGTACTTGAACTTGCCGGCCGCCACGACCCTTGCCACACGCCTGCCTATGTACGGATAATCAACAGGGGTTTCATTGAACGCCCCAAAGTCCTTAAATGTTATCCTCCACTTTTGAAGATAATGCTTTATTTCCTCTTTCAATTGATATCCGCCATGGTCGGATCCTAATGCTATCTTCATTGCCCTTTCCCCCTTTTCTCCCCTATTAATATGTATACCGGAATCCCAATCCCAGCATATCGGATGTCGCGTTGGCAATGGCGCTGGGTTCCTGATATGTCCTGTAAGCTATCGTCATTACGGCGTTCTCAAATACCCCAAAGTCCATATCGAACTCAAACGTCCCGTTGGACTTTGGCTCATCCTTGCCGTAATAGCCCTCCGCGCCGGTCACAAGATCGGATATAATCTTAACAGAAAAGCCCTTTGAAACAACCTGCGATATCTCAAAGCCCATATCATAGGTCCCTGCCTGATACAGCTTGTCAAAGAAATTGACCCCCAGGATCCCCGGATACGTGGGATAATCCAGGAAATCGGCGCCTATCTTGTTAACATATAACCTTGTGGAACTGTCCTTTCTCATCAGGTCCTTTGCAGCCAAACTTACCCCGGCGAACATATTGTGAGGTGAGTCCACCCCTCCGGAAATCCCGATCTTTATATTGAACTCTACCTGTTTGGACGGCTCAATTATCATTTCGTATATGCTGACGCTGGATTCAGCCGTTGAATACGTCGCCTTAAGGTTGTTTGTAAAGCTATCGGCTGAATACCTTAAGCTTATATTCCCTAAAAATGTGCCTCTGAACGTATAACCCATATATCCGTAAACATCGTTAATTGCCGATGCGCCGCTTGTTGACGCGGAAGTTGTCCGGTATCCGGCCCCGGCATCCCAGCCCCCGGGGTCATAATAGAACCTGATCCCGTTCCTGGGCCTTAAATATACCTTATTATCCTCCGACGGGAATATATTCGCCGGCCCTTCCCTGTGGATGATCATTCCCGGTCCCGCGGTCATTGAAACGCCAAAACCCGACTTCGTTTCCGCGACACCCTCAGCTTCCAGCATTTCCCTTGCAAGGTCCCTGCCCCCCACAAGGCTTGAATCCATCGTGTCCATCCCCAATCTTAAATATGAGGTTTCGCTGAACTCATGTTTGAAATTGGCTATAAGCCGATAATCAAAGACGGGCCCGATAGACGCGTTTATCAGGCTTGATGCCGCATTTGCCGAAACCAGGTTGCCTATCCTTAAGCGCGCAAGGAACTTGCCCGAAACCTCCTGTTTAACGCCAGGACGCCTTTTGTAAGTATCCATGGTATACCTCAATTTGCTTACCTCAGCTTTCAGCTCCTCGTTCAACTTTTCATTTTCGGCCGCCCTTACATTTTTTGCATTCGCCATCTTTGAAAGGAAAGTGGCCATTTCATATCTGGACATGTTCCTTTCGCCCCTGAAAGTGCCGTCAGGATATCCCTGGGTGACCCCCAGCCTCACCAGGTTGTTCACCGAATAAGCGGCCCAGTGATCAGAAGACACATCAATGAACGTGGAAGGAGACGCTATTTCGGGGGTTGAGATGCTTTCTGCGGTAACAGCATAAGAGACAAAATTAAGCAAACAAAGGATTATGAATGTAGGGACAGGGTTTATCCCTGTCCGCAGTTTCGGACAGCCACAAGGGCTGTCCCTACATGATTTCGGTTCAGCAGCAGGTTTTCCCCTCATGAAACCAGCCTCCTCATTTCCACTACAGCATTCTTAATCCCGGTAAAGACGCTTCTGGCGATTATGCTGAAACCGATGTTGAATTCCTCTATTCCTTCAATTCTTGCAACAGGCTTTACATTATTATAATCAAGGCCGTGCCCCGCATTCACCCTTAAACCGATGCTTTTTGCGAATTTCACGGCACTTCGGATATCCTCAAGGTCCTTTATTGAATTGGTCCTGGCATACTTGCCGGTATGTACCTCAATAAAGCTTGCGCCAGCTTCATAAGACGCCCTTATCTGCTTTTCTTCAGGATCTATGAACATGCTCACCCTGATCCCTGAGCTCTCCAGCCGCCTGACGAACGCCTTTAGCTTTTTGAAGTTGGCCAGAACATCAAGACCGCCTTCAGTTGTAAGCTCCTTCCTTTTTTCAGGGACTATGGTCGCCATGTCCGGCCTCACATCCAGCGCGATCTTCAGCATTTCCGGGGTGGCCGCCATTTCCATGTCAAAGTGGGTCTTAAGCTTTCTTATTGAATATATGTCGCTGTCCTGAATGTGGCGCCTGTCTTCACGGAGGTGGGCTACTATTGAATCCGCCCCCCCGGCCAGGGCAAGCTTTGCCGCAGTTATCAGGTCCGGTATGCCCTCTAAGCGGGCCTGCCTTAATGTGGCTATATGGTCAACGTTAACTCCAAGCTTGATCCTGCGCTTCAAGAGGGGCACCTATCGCTTAAAGAGGTCGGCTGCATAACGAAGAATATTGCCTTCTATAAGGGAAACAGCATAAGCCGCTATTCCCTGGCCCTTTCCGGTAAAGCCCATCCCCTCCTCGGTCTTTCCCTTTATATTTACGCAATCCTCCGCTATGCCAAGGACAGATGAAATGTTGAGCCGCATCTCCCTCACGTAAGGGCTTATTTTTGGCGCTTCCGCAACGATCGTGGAATCTATGTTCACAACAGAGTATCCTTTTGACCTTAGAAGTTCGGCTATTTTCTTTAAAAGAAGGAGGCTGGATATACCTTTATATTTTGGATCGTCCATCGGGAAATGAAATCCAATATCATGCTCCCCGATCGCTCCCACAAGTGAATCGATTATGGCGTGGATGAGCACATCCGCATCGGAATAACCCGCAAGGCCCTTCTTGAACTTTATCTCCACACCGCCAAGTATGAGCTTGCGTTTTTTCGCGAGCTTATGAACATCGTATCCAAATCCTACTCTCATTTAACCTCCTGGAGCCTGCGACTAAACGTCGCGGCTCCATAACGTTTAATTCTTTCTTAGTATCTTAATAAATCTTCTTTTGCCTGCTTTAATAATCACATCTTTATCAAGTTTAATTTTAGCATTCTTGTCTTTTACTAATACACCATCAACTTCGACTCCGCCCTGTTCAATTAGGCGCACTGCTTCTGAAGTACTATTAACAATTTCTGCGATATCCATCGCTTTTGGCAGCCATACTGTCCCATCTGAATCGATGTCAGCAGGATTGATCGCTATCCTCGATATATTTGTTGGCAGTTGTCCCTGTTTAAAGACACTCTCAAATTCCTGTGCTGCCTGCTCCGCTTCCTTCTTGCCGTAGAACATGGCAACAAGTATCTTGGCAAGCCTTATTTTAACCTCTTTTGGGTGAAGGATATTGCCTTTTAATCCTTCCTTTATCTTTTCTATTTCAACCTTCGGAAGGCCGGTCAGCAGTTCATAGTACTTCATCATCAGGTTGTCAGGGATGGACATGGTTTTACCGAATATCTGTGCGGGAGGTTCTGTCACACCTATGTAATTTCCCAGCGATTTGCTCATTTTCTGCACGCCGTCAAGCCCCTCAAGCAGCGGCATTGTCATCACCACCTGGGGCTCCTCATCATATTCCCGCTGAAGCTCCCTGCCCACAAGCAGATTGAACTTCTGGTCCGTGCCGCCTATTTCTATGTCCGCCTTTACCATTACCGAATCATAGCCCTGTATCAGCGGGTACAGGAACTCGTGGATCGATATCGGCTTCTGCTGTGTGTATCGCTTGATGAAATCGTCCCTTTCAAGCATCCTTGCAACCGTGTATTTGGCAGCCAGGTTCAGTATATTCTCAAGAGTAAGCTTCCTCAGCCATTTGCTGTTATACACTACTTCTGTTTTTCGCGGATCAAGTATCTTGAACACCTGTTCCTTATATGTCTTTGCGTTCGCCTCGATCTCCCTTTTTGAAAGTATCGGTCTTGTTTCTGTCTTTCCGGATGGATCGCCTATCATTGCTGTAAAATCACCGATTATGAACACAACTTTGTGGCCCAGGTCCTGGAATGCCCTCAGTTTCCTTATGACCACAAGGTGGCCCATGTGGATATCCGGAGCGGACGGGTCCGCTCCCCATTTAACGCGCAGCTGCTTCTTTTTGGCAAGCTTCTGCAGAAGCTCTGCTTCCGGGATCAGCTCCACGCATCCTTCCTTTATGATCTCAAGCTGTTTTTTAATGTCCATCATTTGCAGCCAATATCCTTCAGCACCCTTTTTACGGTCTGTATCGGAACATCATCCCTTATCTCCACCTTGCCGATCCTCTTGGGAAGAACGAACTTTATCTTGCCCTCCCTTATCTTCTTGTCCACTTTTAAGCTGTTCGTTATCTTCTTTGCGGAAAGCCCGTCAACGGAAATGGGCAGCTTCAGCTTTTCCAGCAATCCCTTGATCCTTTCCAGTGTCGCCTCATCGATCATCCCCATCTCCTTTGATATTCTTGCCGCTGCGACCATCCCGATCGCTACCGCTTCCCCGTGGTTATAAACGCTGTATTTGGTTATGGTCTCGATAGCGTGGCCGATAGTGTGCCCGTAATTAAGGACCATGCGGATCCCTTTTTCTTTTTCATCCTGCTCCACTATCTTTGATTTTATCTTGCATGATTCAGTGACTATGGTCTCCCATACCTTCATGGCGGCCTTCAGCGTATCCCTTTCCTCAAAGGCCTTCGTGTTCAGGTGATGCGCGTTCACTTCCAGGAACTTGAAGAAATCCTCATCCTCTATGACGCCGTATTTGATCACCTCCGCAAGCCCCGTGCTTATCTCTTTCTGGGGCAGCGTGGTAAGCGTTTCAACATCGGCATGGACGAACATCGGCTGATAAAAAACCCCTATAAGGTTCTTGCCTTTGGGGTGGTTCACGGAGGTCTTCCCTCCTATGCTTGAATCCACCTGAGCAAGAAGAGAGGTGGGCACATGCACCAGATAAACGCCTCTCATATAGGTGGCCGCGACAAAGCCCGCAAGGTCGCCGATGACGCCGCCCCCGAAAGCTATTATGCAGCAGTCCCTGTGGAGCTCATATTCCAGGAGCTTATTGTAAAGCTTGAATGCGACGCTGAGGTTCTTGTAACGCTCACCACGGGGCACCTCTATCACCTCAAAAGCGAATCCCTCGCTCCTAAGGCTGCTGCGCAGCATCCCTCCCCAGAGTTCATTGACCAGCGGATCGGTAATGATGATGATCTTTTCGTAGCTGTTCAGCTTTTTTAAGGTGCTTCCCACGGACTCCAGTATCCCCATGCCGACGTTTATGTTGTAGCTGTTCTCTCCCAGATTGACCCTTACTTTTTCCATTATTTATCCCCTTTTATATATTCCATGATTCTATTACAAGCATCCTCCGGCGACAAGGAAGATGTATCCACCTCAAGATCCGCAACATTCCTGTAAATGGGCGTCCTAAAGTCGAGTATCTCCTTTATCTTTTTTTTGGGATCGTCAACGTTCAGTAGAGGCCTTTCTTTCGTGTTTTTTGTTCTTTCATAGACAACTTCCGGATTTGCCCACAGCAAAATGAGCGGGCCCAGATCTTTCAGCTTTTTCACGTTTGATGGCCTTAATATCATGCCGCCGCCTGTTGAGACCACATGATCTTTCAAGTTAGCTAAACCGTCCAAAATCGCGCTCTCCATGTCCCTGAAGCTCTCCTCGCCATCACCAGCAAAGATATCATTGATCGATCTTCCCTGTTTTTTTTCAATAATGTCATCAGTATCGATATATGTCATTTTGAGCTTTTTAGCCAAAAGCTTCCCCACCTCGGTCTTGCCCGCTCCCATGAAGCCAATTAAAATAATATTTTCCATCCTTAATCCTTTGAAGCCTGAGACTGAACGTCTCGGCTCCCCTTGTCATACTGACCCCGCCAACGGCGGGGGAAGTATCTGCATTTCGAGACCCTTCACTTCGTTCAGGGTGACACATCGGAACCGCTATCCAATATAATGTGCCCCAGACAGGGATCGAACCTGCGACCTACGGTTTAGCCCGCCTTCGCCCTCGCTTTCGCTCGTGGCTTCGGCGGGTAAAGAAACCGTTATCCAATATAATGTGCCCCAGACAGGGATCGAACCTGCGACCTACGGTTTAGGAAACCGTCGCTCTATCCAACTGAGCTACTGGGGCATAAGAGCCTGAGGCTGAACGCCCCTGCCTGCCGGCAGGCAGGTCGGCTCCTTTTCTCCTCCTTCAATAAACCAAACTATAGGAACCGCGACGTTTAGTCGCAGGTTCCCAGTTAAAACGACTGTTCTTCGCCGGGGAAATTTCCGGCCTTCACATCAGAAATAAATGACGAAACAGCTCTTTTCATCTCCGGATAAAGGTCCGCATACTTTTTTACGAACCTTGGAACGGGTTTTCCCGAAAGTCCGAGAATATCATTAGTAACAAGCACCTGGCCGTCACAATCAACTCCCGCCCCAATGCCTATTACAGGAATGGTCAACGTCTTAGCGACTTTCTGTGCAAGAAGCGAAGGGACCATTTCAAGCACGATGGAAAAACACCCTGCTTTTTCAAGCTTTTTTGCCCCCTCGATGATCATCTTCGCCTCATCCGCATTCCTTCCCTGCACACGATAGCCGCCGATCTGATTGATAAGCTGCGGTGTGAGCCCAAGGTGCCCCATAACGGGTATCCCAGCCTCTATTATCTTCTTGATCGCATCAATATAGATATCGCCCTCGATCTTAACCCCATGAGCTCCTGCTTCCTTGATGAACCTGGAAGCATTATAAAGCGCGGACTCAAGGCTAAGCTGATATGACATGAAAGGCATGTCGGCAATTATCATCGCGTTCTTTACCCCACGTGAGGCCGCCTTAGTGTGATGGAGCATTTCGTCCATGGTCACGGGGATTGTGTTCTCGTAGCCAAGAAGGACATTGCCCACCGAATCGCCCACCAGAACTATGTCCACGCCTGACTCATCAAGCAGCCTTGCCGTAGGACAATCATAAGCTGTCAGCACGGTTATCTTTTTTCCGGAAACCTTCATTTCCTTCAGGGTGTGCGTCGTGGTCTTCACGCTTTCTTTGCTCCCTTCCTGGGCCTGAACCAGCCCTTCATTATGGGTTTTACCCTGTAAAGGTCAAAGAGCTTTTCTTCCAGCATTTCTTTTGAAATGTGCCTGGAAAGATAACCGTTCTCCGCTATAGAGATTATGCCGGTCTTCTCGGAAACGACCATGACAAGCGCGTCCGTCTGCTCGCTCATGCCCACAGCGGCCCTGTGCCTTGTGCCGAGACGCCTGTCAAGCAGCCTGGTATCGGAAAGCGGAAGAAGGCATCCCGCAGCGGTAACGCGGTCACCCTGTATGATGACGGCGCCGTCATGAAGGGGGCTTTTTTGAGAGAATACGGACACGATGAGGTCGGATGTAATGATCGCATCAAGCTTTACGCCGCTCTCAAGGAACTCGGATAATCCGGTATTCCTTTCCAGCACTATCAAAGCGCCGTATTTCACCTCGGCCAGCTGTTCAACAGCCCTTAGTATGTGGCGCACGAACCATGAGCCGCGGCTTGTGTCCACCAGGCCAAGCCTCACCAATATCCTTTCCCTGCCGAGCCTTTCAAGAGCCCTTCTGAGCTCCGGCTGGAAAACGATCACTATCACCACCAGTATTATCGTCCCCAGTTTTTCGAGTATCCAGTTGATCGTGCTCAGCCCCAGGACCTTCCCGGTAAGATACAGAAGTATCACTACCGCGATGCCCCTTATGAGCGCTATTGCCCTTGTTCCCTGAAGCCAGACAAGCAGGTAATATATTGCCGCGGAGACCACCAGGATATCAAGGATATCGACCCATCTAAATTCAATTAATGTCACAGGTGGTTACATCCTTATAGCTTTCTCTTCTGACCATCAGTTTCGCCCGCCCCTCATTGACCATCACCATCGCGGGGCGCGGCACCCGGTTATAGTTGCTTGCCATGGAATAATTATAAGCTCCGGTGCACAGCACGCCCAGAAGATCGCCTTTCCTGATCTTTGGCAGCTTGACGTCCTTTGCAAGAACATCGCCTGACTCACAGAACCTGCCCGCAACAGTGAATTTTTCCGTCCTTGCGGCTTTCATGTTGTCGGCCGCGACAAACTCATATTTCGCTCCGTAAAGCATGGGCCTTGGATTATCCGCCATGCCTCCGTCAATGATGACATATTTCCTTATTCCCGCGATCTCCTTGATATGCCCGACCGTGTAAAGCGTTACTCCCGCCTTGCCCACTATCGATCTGCCCGGTTCCAGAACTAGCTTCGGCATCCGCAGTTTATATTCAGCAACCTTTTCTTTGACCCTCTTTGTAATTGCTTTTGCGAAGTCCTCCAGCTTTAACGGGGAGTCCCCATCAACATAAGCTATGCCGATGCCGCCGCCGATGTTCAGTTCATTTGTTTCAACTCCAAGCTTTTCTTTGATCTCTTTTGCCACTTTCGCCAGGACGTCGATCTCCGCTTGATATCCGCTTACGTCAAATATCTGCGAGCCGATATGCGCGTGTAGCCCTTCAAAGCTCAAGTTCCTGGTCCCTTTGATCAGCTTTACCGCATCCAATACTTTGGCTTTTGATATGCCGAATTTCGAGTCCGTTTGTCCCGTCCTGATCGCTTCATGGGTATGCGCGGCGACACCCGGATTTATCCTTATCAAAACATGAGCTTTTTTACCCATCTTCACTGACAACTTATCCAGGTTCTCAAGCTCATCAAAATTGTCGATGACGAACCTGCCAACGGAGACAGACAACCCTTCCCTGATCTCATGAGCTGATTTATTATTGCCGTGGAAATATATCTTTCCCGGGGAGACGCCGGCTTTCAGCGCGGTATAAAGCTCGCCACCCGATGAAACATCCACGCCAAGGCCCTCGTCCGCAATGACCTTCAAAAGCCCGACCGCGGAAAGAGCCTTGCTTGCGTAAACGATGTCTGAATTCGGATATTTGGATTTGAATAATGCTTTGTATGCCTGGCATTGGCTCCTTATGTCTTTTTCATCAAGGACATAAAGCGGTGTCCCGAACTCTTTTGCTAATTCAGCTGCGTCACAGCCGCCGATCTCAAGGTGTCCCGATCTATTAACCTTTCCAGTAAGCGGAAGATTCATTTCATTATCCTTTCATGAGCTTATATTCGATGCTGTCCAGGAGCGCGAACCAGCTCGCCTCGATGACGTTCGTGGATACTCCCACTGTTCCCCACGACCTTACGCCGTCGGTGGACTCGACGATAACTCTTACCTTTGCCGCCGTGCCCTCTTCCGAATCCAGCACCCTTACCTTATAATCCGTCAGCTTCACTTCTTTCAATATCGGGAAGATGTTCTCTATGGCTTTCCTCAGGGCGCCGTCCAGCGCGTTGATGGGGCCGTCACCGTAGGCCTCCGTCTCATGGGAACTGCTTCCCACTTTCACGTTGAGCTTTGCCTTTACTTTGGTCGCCTCGTCCCCGTGCTTTATGGTGACAATGTCAAAGCTCTCCAGAGTGAACGGGGCTTTGTACTCGCCAAGCGCTTTCTTTACGAGAAGTTCGAATGAACCCTCTCCTTCCTCGAACTGGTAACCTTCCAGCTCAAGTGCTTTGAGCTTTGCCAGGAGCTCTTTCACTTCTTTTGTGTCTTTTTTGATATCCACTCCGTATGCTTTCGCCTTATAAACAAGGTTGCTGATGCCGGAGAGTTCCGATACAGTCACTCTCTGTTCATTGCCTACCGAGCTCGGCTTTATGTGTTCGTATGTCCCCGGATGTTTGAGAACCGCACTCACGTGGATCCCGCCTTTGTGCGTAAAGGCGCTCCTGCCAACAAATGGCTGATGTTGATTTGGAGGCAGATTCGCTATCTCCGCTATATGCCTTGATATTTCCGTTAAACTTTTCAGCTGTTCATCCGTTATGCAGTCAATGCCAAGCTTAAGCTTAAGGATCGGGATTATAGAGCACAAATTCGCGTTGCCGCATCTTTCTCCGTAGCCGTTGATAGTCCCCTGAACATGTGTTACCCCGCAGTATACCGCCATTCCAGAAACTGAAACGGCGCATTCGGAGTCATTGTGAGCATGGATCCCTAAAGGTTTCTTGACCTTTTTCTTAACATCATTGATGATCTTTTGGGCTTCGAACGCAAGTGTGCCGCCGTTCGTATCGCACAGGCATAGCACGTCCGTCCCGCCCTTTTCCGCGGCTTTCAGGCAGTTGAGCGCATACTTCGGGTTCGCTTTATAGCCGTCAAAGAAATGCTCGGCGTCGAATATGACCTCTTTGCCGTTCTTTTTGAGGTACGCGATAGAATCCTCTATGAGCTTAAGGTTCTCGTCGAGCGTGATCTTGAGGGCTTCTTTCACGTGGAAGTCCCAGGTCTTTCCAAATATCGCCACCGCCGGCGCACCGGACTCGATGATGGCCTTAAGGTTTGGGTCATCCTCCGGCTTCACGTTAGCCCTTCTGGTGCTTCCGAATGCCGTTAGTCTGGCGTTCTTCAGCTTAAGCTCTTTGGCTCTCTTGAAGAACTCGATATCCTTCGGGTTGCTACCCGGCCATCCGCCCTCGATGTAGTGCACGCCGAGCTTATCAAGCAGCTTTGCGATCTTAAGCTTGTCTTCAACCGTGAAGGAGATGCCTTCTGTCTGGGCACCATCCCTCAGCGTTGTGTCGAATAGTTTTACCTGTTTCAAAGCGAAAACTCCCTCTTATTGCCCTAAGACAACAATATGGGATTATAACATAATCAATAAGGTAATAAAAACAGGAAAAACCCCCCTTTTCATGGAAATTACCTGGAGCAAAAGTTAAAGTCTGCAAAACTACCCTGCGGGGAGGAGGAGAAATAAAGGGGATGAGATGTGGGAAGGGAAAGAGCTTCCATAAAGTAAATCCAAGGTCATCTACATTGATATAAAATACATATCCTATTTTTTAATGTTTCTATAAAAGAATCATGGAATTTATTTAACAGCACGATTCTTGGACTATCCGGAATATCGCTATCAATAAATATTTCACCTTTACTACAATCATATTTATACTCTTTATTTAAAATAATACGTATATTCTGCCTATCAGACACCTCAATTGGCATTTGGTCGTCATCAACGTTATCAATCATTTCTTTTTCATTTTCACAGAAACTGGCCTTTTTTAAAATACAATCTAACCCTTTTCGACTCAATAAGCTGTCTTTCTTCGCAGCTTTACCAATGAATGAACGTTTTAAACTCTCTATATATTTCGATGTCTCTTTATTTGTCTCTTTTTTTTCTATATATTCCTCTTTCCATGCTTTTTTATTAAACTGACCACTTATCTTGCGCTCTTTAATCATTTTAATTAATTCATGCGTATCAGAATCAATTTTTCCATTCGATAATGCATCTTCTAGCAAACAATGAAAATAATTGTCATTGAACTGAAATATTCGCTTCTCGTCTAGCATGATAGCTTGTACCTCCTGAAGCGAATAAGCAATTTTAAGATTAATTAAATCCTTATATATTTTCTGAGCAATTGAATCAAGAAATGCCACAGCCTTATGGTATATAATTTGTAGATACCAAAAATATCTTGCAAGTAAAAAGTGCTCGACCGTATGGAGCCCCTTTTGATTTACACAAAGGATTTCATTGCCTTTGTAAACATATTTTTCAAGAGATTCTATCAAATAATCTAAGTCGAACTGCCCATAGGCAATCCCAGCATTCTTAGAATCTCTTAATAGATAATCCATCCTATCTATGTCCATATCAGAATGCATAAGCTGGGAGATTAATTGGTTGGAATAATTTCCGCAGATAATAGCTGCAACCTTATTAGGAACAATCCCCGCAGATTTCAACAGATCTGCAATATTAGATTCTTCAATAATACGCTTTCCACACAATTCATGGTATGCAAGATCTCGTGGATTTGTTTTATTCGGTTCAATATATCCTTCCTCTTTTTTTATTGATTTACCCGGTTTAACATATTTTTGAAGGTCTTGATCTTTTGTCTCCTTTTCGATGTTTTCATATACCTTCTCAATGGTATGTGATAAAGGAAAATGGCCAATATCATGTAATAGAGCGGCGAGCCTTAAATAGCATTGGTCTTCTGCCGAAAGATTTAAATGCTTGCTTACTCGTTGAGCAATGGCTAGAACTCCAATTGAATGTGAGAATCTAGAGTGCGTTGTTGCTGGAAATATCAATTCTGACAAGCCAAGCTGCTTAATATGTCTGAGTCTTTGAAAATAAGGGGAATCGATTAAATTTACTTCTAGCTTACTTAAATGAACAATCCCATGTATATCATCATATATTTTTTTGCAAGTGGCTAGCAATGCTTTGAATTTTTGCGCATTCTCTTCTTCAGTCAAAAGGTTATCCTATAGAGGGTGTCTTTTTTAGAATATCGAGGCAAGCATCATAATATTGCGATAGATGGGGTTTCATTTTTTGAAAATAGCTCTTAACAGTTTCGTCTTTTTTTTCAGCCAAACCACGAAACGTTTCAGAATATAAAAAGTGGATCGTGGCACAAGTCTCAATCTCTCCATTTTTATTTTTATAAAATGGCATTAGTTTTTTAAATTCTTCTACAGCTTTTTTCGCCTCATCATTTAAGACGTATCTTTTTGGGGTGTCTTTGTATTTTGCAATATTTTCACATATTTCGAAGGCATCTCCCGCCAATGTGGGGGAATAAGGTCCATAAATATAGAGCCCGAACTGATACCCTAAATTCACCTGGAAAATGGATTGCATCAAATAGGATACTTTTTGAATAGATTTTCTTACGAGGAAATCTTTTGAAACGTCTTTAAAAGAAATTCCAATGTTTTCAAGAAATAAAAATAGCAATTCTTGCCTGGTTATCATATATTTCTCACTTAAATCACTAATTTTCCATACTTTAAATTGTCAGGCAATTTATTAAATAACATTATACGCCGAGCATCGCGGGCGTGCAAGGGTTTTCTTTAATGTTTTTGGCTATCATTTTAAAATATAGGACATTCTTTCGTAGCATATTTACATTCCAAAATTGAAATTCGCTATAAATCTCCAATTGGATGATAAAACACTATATTTAATTTTTTGGCAACTTTTCATTAAAATTGCCCTCCCCCCAAGAATAGAGATTGATAATTAGAAATTAGAGATTAGGAAATCCGTTAAGGCTCATCGGAGATTTATGGCGTAGAACCGCCTAAATATCAGGCTATTTTAAAGTCTATTTTCCTCTTTTTGATGCAAGATATTCGTTCGAAAACACGATAGATCTAATAGAGGGGTGAAACCGATGTCTAAGTGGATCATAGCAATTATCTTTATAATAGTATTCCCTTTTGCGGCATTCGCGGATGACAATACGGTCATGCAAACGTGGATCCAGCAAAAGTTCGGGATACTGATACCCGATCCCAAGATCAGCCAGGACTGGAAGAGCATGCCAATGATAAATGGCTGCGATTATGAATGGTCTGTCCAATGGAAAGATGCGATATTTCAGGTCAAGGACCAGAATGAAAATTATTATCGCGTATACTATCAGAACGACAGGCTAACGCTTGATTTTAAAAGAGCCTTTAACGAATTCTTTGGAAGTTAGCCTTTAAAAAGATCCGCATCTTTTCCTTTCCGATAAATTGCCCTCCCTCCCCTTTTCTGATATCATTACCCATCATGGACTTATTTAATAAGACTGCCGATCTTAGCGCGATGACTTATGAACAAGTAGAAGCGATAGCCCAAAAGTGCACCAAATGCGTGCTCTCTAAAACGCGGACAAAGGTTGTTTTCGGCCACGGCCCTGTCCCCTGCGACCTGATGCTTATCGGCGAGGGCCCGGGTGAAAAGGAAGACCTGTCCGGGCTTCCCTTTGTGGGGCGGGCAGGCCAACTGCTCACGCAGATCCTTTCTTCGATCAATATCGACAGGGAAAAAGACATTTACATTACTAATATCGTCAAGTGCAGGCCGCCAGAGAACAGAGCGCCGCAAGCAGAAGAAACGGACGCTTGCTATCCGTATCTTGAAGCTCAGATAAAGCTTATTAAGCCGAAGATAATACTGCTTACAGGTGCACCGGCGACAAAAGTCGTCCTCAAGAATGAAGAGCCGATGTCAAAAATCAGGGGTAAATGGTTCAAGCTGCCCTGCCTGCCGGCAGGCACGGCCGGGACCGACATTGACGTGATGCCGATCTTTCACCCTTCATATCTTTTACGTAATGCTTCCAAGGATACAGGAAGCCCGAAGTGGCTTACATGGCAGGACATGAAGGAAGTACGCGGAGCGCTCGATTTTTATAAGTCCGCCAGGGAGCTTGGCGCATGAAAAAATTCGTGGTCACGGGCATCCAGATGGATATCAAACCCGGGGATATCAACTTTAACCTGAAGACAGTTATAAACATGACCGAAAAGGCGCTCAAGTTCACCCCGGACATGATAGTTTTTCCGGAGATGTTCGCCACCGGCTTCGCGTATCCTTACATAACAAAGATCGCAAAGGATTTCTTCAATGAGCTCACCTCATTCCTGATAAACCTTTCATATAAAACTAACGCATATATTGTCGGCGGGTCTATCCCCGAATTATTCGAAGGCAAGCTATATAACACATCTATGGTGATATCCCCCAACCGCAAAGTGCTTGGATACTACAGAAAGATACATCCTTTTTCGCTTACCGATGAGAATAAATACTTCACCGGAGGCGACAAGATATCCGTGATCGAAACGCCTCTCGCGAAACTTGGGATAGTAATATGCTACGACATCAGGTTCCCGGAGATAGCGAGAAAGCTTGCCCTGGACGGCGCTGAAGTTTTGATAGTACCCGCCCAGTTCCCAAACCCGAGGCTCCACCACTGGGAAACGCTCCTGAAATCCCGCGCCATCGAGAACCAGGTCTTTGTGGTCGGCGTGAACAGGATCGGCGGAAGGAACCCGGATTACTTCGGCCACTCTATCGCGGTGGACCCCTACGGTGAAACCCTTGAGGAGATGGATGACAAAGAGGGCATTCTGGTCTGTGAAATAGACCTTCTCAGTATCACCAAAGCAAGGCAAGCAATGCCCGTGCTGCTGGACAGGCGGCCGGAAGTATATTAACTATAATGAACAATTAACAATGACACAATTAACAAAGGAATCAGAAGTCTTTTTTGCCAGGCTCAACAAGACAGCTAAGTTATTTGATGCACTTAAGATAGGCTTTATCGGGGAAAATTCCCTTGTGGCATTAAAGATACACTTTGGTGAGATGGGCAACAAAGCTTATCTGAAGCCCGATACGGTAAAACCGATCATCGAAAAGGTCAAAGCGCTAAAGTGCCTCCCCTTCCTGACGGACGCGAACACGCTCTACAAAGGCACCAGAGGCGACGCGGTGAACCACACGCAGACGGCCTTCAAGCACGGATATGACATCGGCTCTCTCGGAGTGCCGGTCATTATAGCCGACGGGCTAACGGGCAAGGAATCGGTTCAGGTAAAGGTGGACAAGAAACATTTCAAGGAAGTGAAGATAGCGGCAGCAGCGGTCCACGCTGACAGCATGATCGTATTGACCCACTTTAAAGGGCATGAACTGACCGGCTTCGGCGGCTCGCTTAAGAACATTGGGATGGGGCTTGGCTGCCGCGCGGGCAAACAGACAATGCACGCGGACGTGCAGCCCCAGGTGAACGGGGAAAAATGCACGGCCTGCGGCACCTGCGTTAAGTGGTGCCCCACTTCCGCGATAACTTTGATGAGCGGCAAAAAAGCAAAGATCGACCAGAAAAAATGCATCGGCTGCGGGGAATGCATCGCGAGCTGCAACTTTGGCGCTATCGCGGTTTCCTGGGCCGGAAGCTCGGATTCTGTCCAGGAGAAAATGGTAGAGTATTTTTACGGCGTCTGGAAAGACAAAAAGGGTAAAATGGCCTTTTTTAACTTTCTAATGGACATCTCGCCTAACTGCGACTGTTACGCGTGGAATGATAAACCCGTCACTCCCGATATCGGAGTGCTCGCGTCATACGATGCCGTGGCCATTGATCAGGCAAGTGTTGACATGGTAAATATAGCAACTGGCTCAAAGGACAAGTTCCGGGAGATATATCCCACTATTGACTGGTCAGTACAGCTGCGATATGCTGAAAGCCTTGGGATCGGCACCAGAAAATATAAATTAACAGAAATATGACGGACATTTTAAGAGACGAAGACTTCATCAAGCTGGAAAAAGAATTCAAGTTCTTAAGCCGTGCCAGGGCGATAAACGGCGAACTTGAAAGCCTCTCCTATATTATCGTTGACCTGGAAACCACCGGCCTTGACCCTAATAGCGACGAGATCATCGAGATAGGCGCGATAAAAGTGGAGGGCAAGGAAGTAAAAGACATTTTCAATAAGCTTGTGAAGCCGGAAAAAGGCGTTTCCGATACGATCACGAACATAACGGGCATTACCGGGGAAATGCTGGAGCACGAGCTCCCCATCAAGCCCGTCATAACGCAATTCTCCTCGTTCATCGGCAGCAGCATATTGATAGCCCACAACTCGGACTTTGATGTTTCATTTCTGAGAGTGAACTTCAAAAAATGGCTCAACGCCGACATTAACAATCCGGTGGTCTGCACACTTCTCATCGCAAGGGACATCCTGCCGAACCTTGATAATCACAAGCTTCATACTGTCGCGAAATACTTTGGCATAGAAGTGGCGAACCGACACAGGGCGATAGGCGATGCCGAGGTCACCTATCAGATATGGCTCAAGCTCATTGATAAGCTTAAGGGAAAGAATATAACCACGAAAAAGGACCTTGAGTCATACATGGCTTCTCTCAAAGGGACCAGCGCCGAAGCAGTGCCTTTTTAGGACAAGGAAATAAAATGGATTTTATACAGGATATCTGGAACAAGGCAAGAAAGTGCGACAAGACTATAGTCCTGCCGGAAACAGAGGACATAAGAACATTAAAGGCGGCAGAAATGATCATGCAAAGCCATCTCGCCAAGATAATACTAATCGGCAACGCGGAAAAAACCAATAACTTCGCGAAAGAAAACGGCGTCAACATTTCCGGAGCCGCTATCGAAGACCCTCTCACTTCCGGCAAACTCGAAAGGTTCTCGAACGAATACTTCAAGCTCCGCCAGCACAAAGGGATGACCCTTGAACAGGCAAAAAAGATCATATCCGAAGATTCTCCTTTTTACGGAGCAATGCTTGTAAGGTTTGGCGATGCCGACGGAATGGTGACCGGAGCCAACCATCCAACTGCCGATACCATCAGGGCAGCCGTCCACTGCGTTGGAATGGCGGAGGGCATGAGCCTTATATCAAGCTTCTTTGCAATGATCACATCAAAGAAAGAGTTCGGGATAGACGGCCTTCTTTTTTACGCTGACTGCGGGGTCAATCCAAACCCAACGTCCGAGCAGCTGGCCGACATAGCCATCGCGACCGCTGATTCTTTCCGCAAGCTTGTGGGATGGGACCCGAAAGTGGCAATGCTTTCATTCTCCACGAAAGGGAGCGCCAAACATCCCGACGCTGATAAAGTGATCAAGGCGACCGAGATCGTCAAAAGTAAAAGGCCGGAACTTATGATAGACGGTGAACTTCAGGGAGATGCCGCGTTGATCCCCTCCATAGGAAAAAAGAAAGCTCCCGATTCAAAGGTGGCGGGAAAGGCGAATATCCTGATATTCCCCGACCTGGATGCCGGAAATATCAGCTACAAGCTTACCGAACGCATCGCAGGTGCCACGGCGCTTGGGCCGATACTTCAAGGCTGCGCAAAGCCGATAAATGACCTCTCCCGCGGCTGCAGCTCCGATGACATCGTGAATATCACCGCGATAACCGCCGTTCAATGCCTTTAACCAGCCAATCCGCGAAAGAAATACTTAAAAAGGCAAAAGCATTTGCCGATGAAGTTGAAGTCTACGTAAATATAAGGGAACAGCTCAAGATCGACGTGCTGAACGGCAAGGTGGAGTCACTAGATGATATCGCGGAAAGCGGCCTCTCCATAAGGCTTATTAAAGGCGATAAAATGGGTTTCGCGTACGCGGCGGACATCGATGAACATTCCATAGACGGGACCATTGAGCAGGCCGCGAGCAACATGAGCAGCTCATCCGCTGACGAGTATCTTCACTTTCCCGCTCCAAAAAACCAGAGCGTAAAGCTTACGCTCGTTGATCCTTTAATTGAACGGACAAAACTGGAAGACAAGATAAAGCTAGTTCTTGCAATAGAAAAATCAGCTTACGACTTTGACGCCAGCATCAAGAAGAGCGAGAAAATATCATATCAGGATATCCGCTATACCACGATACTTCTTAATTCGAACGGTCTTGACATAAATTACCAAAAATCTGTTTGCGGAGCGTATGCGGACATTATCGCCGAAAAGAACGGATCGATGGAGTCCGGCTCATGGCTTATGTTCTCCAATAAATATAATGAAATTGATCCTGTCTACATCGGAAGCGAGGCCGCAAAAAGGGCCGTATCGATGCTCGGGGCAGGCCGAGAAAAAAGCGGCAGAGCGCCCGTGATATTATCCCCTTACGCGGCTACGATACTTTTATCCGCCATCGCTCCTGCATTTTCCGCTGAATTCGTCCAAAAAGGCAAATCGGCCTTTTCCGGGGCTATCGGCAAACCTGTTGCTTCAAGGAAGCTTACTATCATAGATTCCGGGATACTTGAGAGCGGGATTTCAACCGTGCCTTATGATGACGAAGGCGTCCCGACAGTTGAAACCGAAGTAATAAAGGATGGATATTTGAGATCTTTCCTTCACAACTGTTATACGGCAAAGAAAGGAAAAGCATCTTCAACTGCAAACTCGTTCAGGGCTTCATTCAGGTCCCAGCCGGAGATAACGCCGACAAACCTTTACGTGATGCCCGGCACAAAGCCTCAAAATGAGATGATCGATGGTATGTCCAAAGGATTCCTTGTAACGAACATAATGGGAGCTCATACCATTAATCCGATATCCGGTGATTTCTCAATAGGTTTCTCCGGATTCCTGATCGAGAACGGAAAGTCCTCAAAGCCGGTGAGAGGAATGACAATATCCGGGAACATGCACGAGCTATTGAACCATGTTGAAGAGATAGGATCGGACATAATGTTCTTCCTTCACAACGGCAACATAGGGGCTCCATCCATACTTATAGCGAATCTTTCCGTAAGCGGGAGCTGACCTCAACCCCCCCTCTCGGCAGGCGTGTTGCAATGGGTGTGACTATAATTATATTAGATGTTCAAAGTAACTATTAAAGGTGTATAATTATTGACACATAAAATATGAACAGATCGTTATTTATAATAGTCTTTGTTTTATTTCTTGCGCTTCCTTCCTTCGCTCAGTATCCGCTTAGCCTGTTCCTGGAATATACAACTCCTTGCATTATGAATTATTCCACTTCGGGCGATCATCTTGTATATTATGATTCCAGCGCGCTCGGGATAGGGGCGCAATACAATATGCCCGTAAACGCTGACCTTGAGGGAAGCGTGGGTGTTATTTATTATTTCCCAAGGACCATATCATTGGCCAGCAGTGAGGGCATTTCTCATAGCAGCATCAAAGATGGTTCAATGAACTATCTCCCTATATTCGGCCGCCTTAAATATACTTTTAAATCGGAAAGTGCTATGAGGATATACATCGGGGTCGATCTAAGGTACGCGCTGTTATCGGTTAGCGGCAAATATTTTGACGGTGTTTCCGCTGATAGCCGCTTAGGAGGAGGCTTGTTCGCGGGTGTTGAAATATCAAAATGCATAGGGATCGAATTGGGGATGATCACACAAAAAGGCTCTCTGGTTTATCAGGATTCAACAGCTGATTTCACTGAACTATCGATGTACATAAGATCAACTTATTCATTCTAGCCGTTTTAAACAACTTCCCGCCGGATTCTCGATAAGCGTGTTGCAATGGGTGGGAGAATAAATTATCTCAGATATTCTTTTAGTTTTTTCGATCTGGTGGGATGACGCAGTATTCTTAAAGCCTTTGCTTCTATCTGGCGTATCCTCTCTCGAGTTACGCTGAAAACCTTGCCAACCTCTTCAAGTGTCCTGGGCTGGCCGTCATCAAGGCCAAAGCGAAGTTTAAGAACTGTCCTCTCCCTGTCGGTAAGCGATGACATTACTTCTTCCAGGTCTTCCCTTAGCAATCCATGAAGAACAACTTCATCCGGCGCCTGGACAGTCGTGTCTTTCACAAAATCACGAAGGCATGAAGTATCCTCATCACCAACGGGCGTCTCAAGCGAAAGAGGGAACTGCGAGATCTTTATTATCTCGCGTACTTTCCTGGCGGACATCTTTGCGCTTCTTGCGATCTCCTCATCAGTGGGACGCCTTCCAAGCCGCTGGAGCAGTGTTCTTGATACTTTTCTCAGGCGGTTGATCATTTCCACCATGTGGACAGGGATCCTGATAGTGCGCGCCTGATCCGCGATCGATCTTGTTATTGCCTGGCGCACCCACCATGTGGCGTATGTGCTGAATTTATAGCCCTTTCTGTGGTCAAATTTTTCAACCGCCCTGATCAGTCCAAGATTTCCCTCCTGGATAAGATCAAGGAAAAGCATTCCCCGCCCTGTGTGTTTTTTTGCGATGGAAACGGCAAGCCTGAGGTTGGAATTTGTAAGCCTGTGCTTTTCTTTTAAGCTGCCGGCCCTGACTTTTCCCGCGCATTCAATTTCTTCCCTGGGATTAAGAAGCTTATATTTACCTATTTCCCTTAAATACATGCGCACGGTGTCATCAATGCCGGCGCCCCTGATCTCTGTTCCGGTTTCTTCCGCGGGTTGCTCGGCCTTTTTCCCCTTATCTTCGGAGATCTTTATTCCCTGAGGAAGAAGTTCTTCTATTTCATCAATATTCTTTTCCGGCTCCGGATATATGGACATGATCTCTTCCGGCGTAAGATATCCCTTCTTCTCACCCACATGTTTCAGCCTTTTAAGGGCCTGACCTGCTTTCATCCTTTTTACTCCTTGTTCTCTCGTATTTATCGTCCGATAGCGGAAAAAAAGAGCCTGTGACGCTTTCGCATAACAGGCCCTCTTATTAACGATCTAAGTAATCCTTAGAATCTTCTGTTATATCCGCCGCTTCTTGGTCTGTCGCCGCCCTCGCTTCTCGGCTTTGCTTCGTTGACCACTATCTCCCGGTCGCCGATCTTCTGGCCGTTCATAGCGGTAATGGCTTTATCCATTTCGGAGTCATCGACTTCAACAAAACCAAAACCTTTGGCTCTGCCTGTCATTTTGTCCGTAATAAGCCTGACTGCAACAACCTTTACGTGCTCCTCGAACTTAGCTTTTAGCTCATCCTCGGTCACTGACCATGGAAGGTTGCCCACAAATAAACTCTTTGACATTATTTTTTCACCTCTCAATACACTTCAATCCGATCCGTTAATGGTTTTAAAAAACCCAAAACTTAAGGTCTTGGGTGAGTTTCACGCTACATATAAATAAATATACACAACAAAAACATTAACTTCGACCCTTACGCAAAGATTATAGCACACTATATCCTAAAACACACTATATATTTTAGTTGCCCTGCTTCTTCGCCCTTTTCTCAGCTCTCTTTTCTTTAAGCGTTTTCTTTGGCGCTTTTTTTGTGTCTTTCCTGTCCCTGTTATCGCCTTTACCCATAATATCACCGCCTTATTAAGGAATTATACGCCCTGGGAAGAGGAGGGGCAAGGAGCAGGATATCAAGGAGATCGAGGTTATCAAGGGGTTTTGCCTGATCTCCCGGGTATCCTCGATGCCCTTCGCAATTATCCCTTGTCCCTGCCTGCCCTCCAGAGGCGGGTAAACCGGCAGGCAGGCCTTACCCCTGAACCCTTTCTTTATGCGTGTTGCAATGGGTGGGAATGAGATAGTTCAAAGAAATAGGCACCGTAATAGATCACGGTGCCTAATTATACATAATAAGCTTCTATATAAGCTTCTATTAGAAATAAACCCCGGCATGTATCTCAGGGATAATATAGACAGTTCCTATCCCGACATACCATCCATTTTCCCAAACATAATCTGTTCCTATGCCAATATAAGGTAATAATAATAGAACTGTTCCAATGTCCCAATGAAGGTTCCAATTGTTTGCTTTTACAGGTTGGAAAAATTGCCTGTGAGAGATGCCTAAAGCAACATTTATACCAGTAAAAGATGTTATCTGCTTATTATTATCATGATGCACTATACTTAATGCTGGAAGATCAAGGAATAGAAGCCCGGATTCAACATTTTTATCTTCCAGGGCAGCATAAGAAGAAGCGGAAAAACCAACAATTATTAACAACAACACAAATAATGACTTTTTCATGTGTTCACCTCCTTATAAAGTTATTATACGCCCGGGGAAGAGAAGGGGCAAGGAATAAAGGACAAGGGGTAAGGGTTAAGGCAACGGGGATCCTTATCCCTTACTTTGTGCTGCAATTCCCTTTGAGGTGGTCCCCATGAAGCGCTGCAGGATTATCACGGTTAGAGGTTGCAAGTATATATTGTAAACCCGCCATTTGCGTCATATTATTGGTCCAGTGAATATTTCCAGCATACTCAGTGTTGAGTATAATCGTACTCAAGTATGTTTCGCCTATTGTCGGAGATAGCTGCCGCAGCTTATGGTATAAGAGAAAAAGTCTGATCCTTGTAGTTCACGGTTAGAATAAATTTACTTAAAAAGCTTCTCACCCCCAGCAAAGGGACGCTTAAATTGGGCATAAAATCGATCAATACATTCTCTGTATGAAAACCATCCGTTTCAATTGAAACAGTATGTGAATATGCGATCGTAATTCCATTTCCTGTGGATATATCTTTGGGAGTTCCCTTTTGCAGGTTGTGGCCCAGTATTTCGGCAAAACTTGCGGGCAGTGCGCATTCATCCGCACCTGTGTCAACAAGCCCATATGTGGATATGCTTTTGCCCGTGTGTGGATTGCTGATAACGATAGGAAGCCAGGGTTTTGGAGTATTTCCCGATCCGATCTGAATAAAAGGCTTGTTCTGAAGGCTCATCTGTCAGTAGATCTGGACCATATCTTTAATAGGCACATAAAATATTACCGGGGTTTTATACCCTTTTTTATTGGCTTTTTCGAGCACTTCTTTCGGATCTTTGCCGTCATCAATAACCGTCTTGTCGTCAAAGCTCTTCAGCGCAACGAACCGACCGCCGAATTTTTCATCTTTTACCAGAGAATTATCCATTGTACCCAGTCTCCTCTTTTCATCATATATATCGTCATATTAAGCTTAAAATTTCAGATAGTTATAGCCTTAAATGGCCTATACCTTCCTGCAAGATTGATGCAGATATACTAATAGCTATTAACCCTCTTGTCAACTCACATCTCGCTATTCCCCTTTGCGGCAGGAGCCAATTCAGTATCTAAGCCATATTGCTAATATAGCGAATTATGTCTATAGCGGGATCTGACCTCACCCCTTATCCCCTATCCCATGACCCTTGTCCCTGCCTGCCCTCCAGAGGCGGGTAAACCGGCAGGCAGGCCTTACCCCTGAACCCTTTCTTCATGAGTGTTGCAATGGGTGGGATCAAATATTACATTAAGACGTTAGAAATAAATCCGATGCTTTTTATCATTGTTTAGATTGATAGTTTCAACCATATCCTTAGCATCTTTGCTGACGGGTTTGATCTTTTTCGTTTTTATGTTTGCCTGAAATACAATGTTAGATTTTTTTACTCCGCTGAATTGGGAAGCAAGATAATATTGATATGATACCTTATATATATCATTGCTTATTTTTGTCGTTTTCCACCCATATATTTTATGCTCAGCAATGAGCCCGCTTTGCTTTGCCTGATCATATCCTTGCCCTAATTCCTTAAGGAACTTTTGGATAGTCGTACGTTTATTCCCGGATTGCCAGAATTGATAGTTTTTTACCAGGTTTTCAGCAATAATCTTTTGAGGGATCGCCGCATATGATATATGAGCGATGCAGACGCACATCAAAATTAACAATAATACTTTTTTCATATTCTCACCGCCTTATTTATTCTTGAATATTTTTGGATAGTATTTAACAAGCATTACGACCAACGGAATCCCTATTGTGAAGAATAACAGGTCATTCCTATTAAGAAAATACAATATAATAAAGTTAAATACTTGTACGTAGGTTAAAAAGCCTAAACTGATGAATGTAATTATTAAAAGATAAACATACTCAAATAGTATCCACAGTATTTTCCATATAATATTTTTCATATTCTCACCGCCTTGTTGAGGAATTATACGCCCTGGGAAGAGGAGGGGCAAGGAACAGGATATCAAGGTGATCAAGGATACCTGCCTGCCCTCCAGAGGC
>Ga0315284_10001021_pt1 | contig 39156 bp, 50 predicted proteins | sample YL17G09_16_MG_FD_203696 | JGI IMG/M metagenome (GOLD analysis project Ga0315284, IMG submission 203696) | Sediment microbial communities from Yellowstone Lake, YNP, Wyoming, USA - YL17G09_16 | ecosystem: Environmental > Aquatic > Freshwater > Lake > Sediment | place: USA: Wyoming | collected...
GGTTTAATGCAATTGGTTGCCTATGGCGCACAAGATGTTTATCTTACTGGTAATCCTCAAATAACTTTTTGGAAAGTTACTTATCGTCGTTATACAAATTTTGCAATTGAATCAATTGAACAAACATTTAATGGACAAGCTGATTTTGGACGTCGTGTTACTTGCACAATTAGCAGAAATGGTGACTTAGCTTACAGAACTTATCTTCAGGTGACTCTTCCTGAAATTAATCAATATATGGGTAATTCAACTTCTATTGCGGTTGGTCAGAACTCTGTTTATGCTAGATGGTTAGATTTCCCTGGAGAGCAACTTATTGCACAGGTTGAGGTTGAGATTGGTGGTCAAAGAATTGACCGTCAATATGGTGACTGGATGCATATCTGGAATCAGTTGACAATGACAAGTGAACAACAGAGAGCATATTTCAAGATGGTTGGTAATACAACTCAATTAACATTTATTACAGATCCTTCTTTTGCGGATGTTGATGGTCCTTGTGATTCTTTAGCTCCTCGCCAGGTTTGTGCTCCTCGTAATGCTCTTCCTGAAACAACACTTTACATTCCTTTACAATTTTGGTTTAACAGCAATCCTGGATTAGCCTTACCTTTAATTGCTCTTCAGTACCATGAAGTTAAGATTAACTTGGATATTAGACCAATTGATGAATGTCTTTGGGCGGTTACTTCTTTATCGTGTAACTCAAATGGAGCTAATCCTTCTACACAATTTAATATTGGAACAAGTGTTGCTGCTACAATTGCTTATAACCAGTCCATGGTTGCTGCTTCTCTCTATGTTGACTATGTCTTTTTAGATACTGATGAGAGAAGAAGATTCGCCCAAAATCCTCATGAATATTTGATTTCTCAATTACAGTTCACTGGTGATGAGAGTGTCGGGTCTTCTTCCAACAAGATTAAGTTGAACTTTAACCATCCTGTGAAGGAATTAATCTGGGTTGTTCAGCCTGATCAAAATGTGGATTACTGTTCTTCTCTCTTATGTGACTCTTTATTGTTTAAGGTGTTGGGAGCTCAAGCTTTTAACTACACCGATGCAATTGATGCTCTTCCAAATGCGATTCATGCTTTTGGTGGTCCTAATGAAGTTACTGCTGGAAACTATATTGATGCTAGAGGATTGTTTGAAGATGCTGGTGCTGAGGATGCTTGGACACCATCCAACTTCACTGGTTACTGGAATGGACCTAATGACCCATATAATGAACCCAACTTTGGTGGACCCAATGTTCCTGTCAATCCTTCTTTAGAAAACAATAATGCCCAATTACAATCTGCTCTTGCTGGAATTGGAGTTGGAAATATTGGTGCAGGAAACCTTCCTTACAATATTGGTCCTCAAGTTCAAACACTTGTCTCAAATACTAACCATAATTCTAACTCATCTGTTTCGGATGCTGGAACATTTGTTTTATCTGAAACTTCGTTGGATATGCACTGTTGGGGACAAAACCCTGTGGTGGTTGCCAAGTTGCAATTAAATGGACAGGACCGCTTCTCTGAGCGTGAAGGTTCTTATTTCTCTTGGGTTCAACCCTTCCAGTGCCATACTCGTAATCCTGATGAAGGTATTAATGTTTACTCATTTGCTCTTCGTCCTGAAGAGCACCAACCTTCCGGCACTTGCAACTTTTCCAGAATTGATAATGCTACCTTGCAGTTAGTCCTTTCTAACGCAACTGTGGAAGGAACCAAGACAGCAAAGGTGAGAGTTTATGCCACAAACTATAATGTTCTCAGAATCATGTCGGGCATGGGTGGGTTAGCATATTCCAACTAAGCGGATTGGGTCGTTTTTATTTGTTTATTTATATATTTTAATAAAAACTTAAAAAGTTCATATTATACTATTGTATAATATGGACACTGAAAATAAAATTGAAAAATATGTATACGGTTATGAAGACTTATATAAAAACATGAAACCAATTTATATCAACAACGAAGAATTAAATTGTGTAGAAATTCAATATAATGATAAAAAATATTTAGTTGATATATCAGACCATTTAAATATAATTAATTTTAAAAATAAATTTTTATTTATTACTGGAAAAGAAGACTATCCATCTTACTGTCATAATTATAAACGATTTAGTTATTTGGATTTTATATATAACTTTCCACCATCTTATGTTTGTTATCATTTCAAAAATGAAAATAAATTTGATTTAAGAAGATGTAATGTAGAAATTCATCATTTATATTATAAAAATATAAAAGATAATTATAATATTATTGGTTATATACAAGGTCATAAAAAAGATTTAGGTGTTGATGCAAATGTTATTAAAAATCCTTTATGGAGAATTATTGAAAATGATAAAGAATATTTGTTAATGTATTGTGAAAAAAATACAATTTGCAAACTTTGTCCTGAAAGTTATCAAAAAATATTAGATTATGAAAAAAATGAAAATAATGGGGAAAAAGCTACATGGTTTTTAAATTTAAATGGTTATATTATGTGTTCAAAAAATATATATATTCATCAAATTATAATGAATTGTTATGGAAATGGAAAAGGGACCAAAAATATTAGTGTTGATCATATAGACCAAGACCCTCTTAATAATTCTTTAGAAAATTTAAGAATTGCTACTAGAAAAGAACAAGAAAATAATCAAAATGGAATAAAAACAGGAACAAAGAGAGAAAGAAAACATAATGCAATACAACTACCAGAAGGTATAACACAAGATATAATGCGTAAATATGTAGTATATTATCATGAATGGTTAGATAAAGAACATACAAAAGATAGAGAATTTTTCAAAGTAGAAAAGCATCCAAAATTAGATAAAATATGGTTTACAAGTAAATCAAGCAAAGTTTCTATACAAGAAAAATTAGAACAAGCAAATAAAGTAATAGATGACTTAGAAAATGATATTTATCCAGAAAAAGATTCTCCAATATTACCAAAATATGTTTCTCTCATTATAATGAGAGAAAAAGAACATTTAGTTTATGAAAAAAAAATAGAAGGAAAAAGATTAAATTTAAAAATGGTTTTACCAACTTCTTATGATTTAAAAGAACAAATAGATAGGTTAAATGAAAAAATAAAAGAAAAATATAATGAAACAATTTTATAATCTTATTTCTTTGTTCGTTTCTTTGATTTCTTTTTATAATGTTTTTTAGATTTTTTCTTTGATTGTTTCTTATTATGTTTTTTAGATTTTTTCTTATAATGTTTTTTAGAATGCTTTTTACCACCGTTTGAGTTTTCTGAATTTATACTACCAACAGAAACTGAAGAAGAAGATTTACGAGGAGAAGAAGAAGAAGATTGTGTTAATAATTCAATTGGCTGTAATTCAGGGTTCTCTTCTTCTTCTGCAACTTGTTCTACTTCAACTGGTTCTTCCATATTTGGGTTTTCTTCTTCTTCTGAAACTTGTTCTACTTCAACTGGTTCTACTTCAACTGGTTCTTCTGAAACAACTGGTTCTACTTCAACTGGTTCTTCTGAAACAACTTGTTCTACTTCAACTGGTTCAACTGGTTCTTCTGAAACAACTTGTTCTACTGGTTCTACTTCTTCTTCTGCAACTGGTTCTACTGGTTCTTCTGAAACTGGCTCTACAGGTACAAATTCTTCCGCATTTGGTTCTTCTGCAACTTGTTCTACTGGCTCTACTTCAACTGGTTCTTGAACAACTGGCTCTTTAGCATTTCCATTTTCTAATAATAAAATTGGTTTATTTTCAGAAGTTACTTTTTGAGTTGATGAAGAATCAACTGTTATTGCTCGTAATTGTGGTGGTGGAGGTGATACTGGTTTATATATAATATCTGGTACATTTTCTGATTTTTTAGAACTTCTTCTTCTTCTTTTTCTTTTTCTTTTACTTTTTTGTTTATTACTATTATTTATAACTGGTAAATTTAATGATGATACTTTTTCACTTGATAAAGATGGGTTTTCTTCTTGTTCTTGAGATTCTGTTGGTAGAATAGTAAAGGGTTTTCTTCTATTTCCAAATTTTCCGTGACTAGTAAAATTTCTTTTAGACTTACTTTTTTTTCTTTTAGAATTTCTTTTTTTTAGTTGTGGAAATACTTCTTGTTGTGGAAATACTTCTTCTTCTTGTTGATTTTCTTGTTGTTGATTTTCTTCTTGTTCTTGTTGTGGAAATACTTCTTCTTGTTGTTGGTTTTCTTCTTCCATAACTGGATGAATTTTGTCACCATATCCAGATGATGCTGTTGAACTATAACTTAAGCTTTCCGGTTTATCTTTTATTATTTTAAAAAGTTTTTTTTGAATAGGATTTTTTGATTTTTTTGTAAAAGAATAACATTTTTGATCCGAACATTTTCTAGTTCCTTTTTTGCATCTTCTTGAAGGAACACCAGGAACTTTATTTATTTTATCAACACATTCCCCTGTATGACATTTTCTTTTTTTCTCTCCATTTGCACTTCTTAAACAATAATTACCATATTTTCGTTTTGGTTTTTGTGTTTCATTCATATAAAAGAATGATATTATTTATTTTTATAGAAATAATTATATATTTTTAACAATAATTCAACAGATGGAAAATTTTTTTTATTAAAAACAACTTGTTTTATTTCATTAAATACATAATATAATGATTTATTATTTATATATAACCAAATTATATAAATAAAAAATAAAATAAATGTAAATAATATATCTCTCCATTTTATAATAGTATTCCAAATTGTATAAGTAGGTATAATTTTTATTATAAACATTCCAATAATAAAAAATATTATAACATTTAAATTTGTCTTATAATAAATCATAAAAAAAAGAAGAATTATATTTTCAATAACTCCACAAATCAATACAAATTTTGGATTATATTTAGTTATACGAAAAAAATAAAGTAAATACCAAACAAATATCCAATATGAAAATAAATAATCAAATCTCATATATTATATTTAACAAAAGAGAATATTCATATTCTTAACTTCAGGTTTATCTAAATCTTTATAAAATAATTTGGAAATTTGTGAATCATCCCTTAAACGAATAGTATATTCTTGTTGAATATTATTTCTTCCAATTCTTCCAAAAGCTTGTATAATTTTTTCTTGCGTAATTGATAAATTTTTAGATAAATAACCATGACAAAACTGATAATTTGTTCCATAAATATAATCACTAGAAGCTATAATCATGTATAACTTCTGTAAATTTGCTAATTTTTTAATAATTTCAGTGTATGCAATACTTGGATGATTTGTAAATACACCAATTCCCATTAATAATAATACTTTCCAACTATCATCTACATCTTTCAACATCATTATTTCAATAATAGTTTGTTCATCTATATCACTCGTATATGGATTACATTTTTTTAAATTTGGACACCATTTTTTTAAATGAAGTATCTTATTAGGAACAAATGTTTCATTTAATTGAGCACTTTGTATCATACTTCTAAACCGTTCAATTTCATTTTCTAATCTTGAAATATTTCTACCATCTGAATTTTCTTCCGAAGCCAATTTTACTTTTGTATCTTTTTTCTTTGTTTTTCCATTATCAGCATCTTCATTAGAAGTATTATTTTTTTCAGTTAATAATTCTAATTCTTGTTCTAATATTGTAATTTTATCATTAATTGCATTATTAATATTAATTTTTTCTAATATATCATTCATGACATTTGACGGAATATTTGATTGCTGTATATAAAATTTTGCAATTTTTTCTACTTCATTTGTCAAGAAAATTGTTGGTCCATCTGTTAATGTAAAAGCATCTTTTGTAGTAACATAAATACCTGTTTGTTCTTCTTGTGATTCTTCTTTAACAGAAGACATACTTTGTGTTCTTTTCAAAGAACTTCCTTCTTTTGATTGTATGACTGAATTTAAACTGGTTGATTTACGAATAGGAGAACCTTTTGTATCAACTTCATTATTTGGTAGTATTTTTCTTTCCTTCTTTAAATTCAATGAATTATATATTTTTGGCCATAATCCAGAAGCATTAGTTATAATAGATTCTAATAAATCTAAATAATACAATTTGATTGAACTCATTGTAATGTCCCCAATATTTTTAAATCGGTCTTCCAATCCAGAAGATTTCATTTTAGATGAAATATAAACAATAAATTTTATTAACTCATTCAAGTCCAAATATCTTAACAAAGTCATATTTTCTCTCAGATTTTCTACAATTTGTTGTATTTGTAAATAATCATCACTTAATAAATGTGGAACAATTACATAACCAAACTTATTTATAATTGGAATAGTTTTTTTACAATCATAACTTACTATATTATATATTTTTGAATTTTCAAATTTAGAATGAAATGATTGTATTGTATTTTCAATTTCGTGAATTTTTGGTAATGTTGCAGAAGATAATATTAAATTTGGAATTAAATTTTCTCTCCAATTTTGTCTTATTGTTTCATGAAGTTCATGGCTTTCATAATCCATCGTAATAGTAGGTTCATCCCAATATGTTATTATATTTTGTGCTTTATTAAAAGACATCATATAATACATTGCTGGAAGATATGATTTCACATCACAAATCATAATTTCAACTTTATCTCCAACTGAATTATCCACCTTTCCAATTCCACCACTTTTTCTGTGTTTTGTATATTCTTTTGCAGCATAATAATGTAATCTAATATCTGCTGCACTAGAACAACCAAAAGCAAATGCAATCTTTTTACCAATTGAAATAGATGATTTTGCAAGAGCTAATCCAACATGTCTTGCAGCACATACAAATATTATTTTATGATGTTCTTTCTCTCCAATTTCATTTGTAAAATAACCTTCAGATAATCCAATTGGAGACATTGTTTTACCTGTTCCAGTTGGAGCAATATATAATATTAATTTTGGTTCATCTATTTTAGTATAAGTAAATAATTCTTTTTGATGTTCATATAATGTCATATCTGCATATTTTAATAATAACTTATTTTTTTCTATAAATTCTGTTGAACTTTTAATAACATCCAACATTATTAACTTACTTTCATATTGATTTAATAATTTTTGTATAAAAGCAATCACATGTCTATTTATTTGTAATACATTTGCAGTAAGTAATTTGTATAATGTAAAATAATGTAAATACCATTGATCATTTGTTATATTTTTCAACATTTTTTCAGCTAAATCTAACAAAACATATTCATATATATTCATATTATCTAATAATTTTGAAACATTATTTTTTTGTAATCTTATTGTGTCTGCCTTTTTTATAACAGGGGTTGATTTAATATTTGTTTCATATTCAAATGAAATATTATATTTTTTCATTTCTTCTATTTTTTTCAAAAAGTATGTATAATATAAATAATCTTCCATCAAAGTAGAAAATTCTATTTTTAAATATCCAAAGAGAGAAATATGATTATTATATTTAATATTAACATTATGAAACCCATTACAAATTAACGACAATACTTCTTTTTCACTATCTGATACAGGCACTTCAATAGATTCCCATTCTGATTTAGTAAGTTTTCGTTGATTCAAGTCCATGATACTTTTAAATTAATTGTTTATTTAAACTATTATTATTATTTCAATTTTATTATTATAATATTATTATTATATAATATAATATAAACATGAATAATAATATTCCAAATATTGTTGTTTCTAATTATAAAAAAGATGTAAAATTTGCATATAACATAAATAAAGATTCAAAACTTTTTGTCTATGATAAAGAAAATCCAAATAATCCATTGAATATTCCAGTAAATAAAGGAAATGAAGCATCTGTATATTTAAAATATATTATTGATTATTATGATGAATTATCAGATTTTACATTTTTTATTCATGATGAAGAATATTCATGGCATCATTCTGGGTCAATTATTGATAAATATAAAGAAGCTATAAAGAGTAATAGAAAATATTACAATATTAATGATAGATGTTTTTGGAATAGAAGAAATATAATAATAAAAGAACATGGTTATAAAATTTATAATTTATTTATTAGTTGGTATAGAAATTTTTTAGGAAAATATATACCATTCGCAAAAGTTCCAAATAAAAAAGATTTTTTATATGGTTATAGGGGGTCAGCTCAATTTTTAGTTCATAAAAATTTAATAAGAAATTTTCCAAAAGAATTTTATATAAAATTATATAATTGGATTATAACTACAAAAATTCCAAATTATTTTAGTGGTCGTTTTTTAGAATGGACTTGGCATGTAATGTGGTATATTTATCCGGTTTATATAAAGAAAAATTGAAATGATAATTTATTTATATATTTTAATTACTCATTCAACATGTCACAAATTATTTCAATTGACGGAAATATTGGTTCTGGTAAATCTTCCTTTCTCTCTTATTTGAAAGAAATTAGTAAAGAACAAAAATTTATATTTGTTGATGAACCAGTTGAACAATGGTTACAAATTCGTGATACTGAAACTGGTGAATCTATATTTGAAAAATTTTATCAAGATAAATCTAAATATTCATTTTCATTTCAAATGATGGCATTTATTTCTAGATTTTCTATGTTAAGAAAAGCAATCAAAGAAAATCCAGATGCAATTATTATAACTGAACGATGTTTATATACAGACAAATATGTATTTGCAAAAATGTTATACGATACTAAAATGTTGGAAGATGTAAATTATCAAATATATTGTAAATGGTTTGAAGAATTTTCACAAGAAATACCAATGTCAAAAATTATTTATATTAAAACAAATCCAGAAATATGTCTAGAGAGAATAAATAAAAGAAACAGAACTGGTGAAGATACTATTAAATTGGATTATTTACAGTTATGTTCTACATATCATGAAGATATGATGAATGAATTAAGAGAGAAAAATATTGAAGTAATTGTATTAAATGGAAATGTTGATATATATATTACACCAAATATATATCAACAATGGTATACTTTGTCGTGTCCTGTTCAGATTGAAAATATTAAATAAAAAATTGATTTAAATATATGTTAGTATATTTTTTTATACTTGAAAGATGACCGCATTTGAAAATATTACCCAAATGAATGTGTATTTGAATAAGGTGAATTCAAAATATATTCAAGATATTCATTCTTTTCATAGGATTTTGAATAGAGATTCAGGTATGATTGAAGAAATAAATTTTAATCATTGGATGTCATTATTTGCTCATCTTCAAGATGGAATTTATGTTTCTTCTTATGATGAAAAAACAATCAACCAAAAATATGATAGTTGTTTTCGTTCACAAAAAGGAAAAGAAAAATTTGAAAGATTGTTTGAATCATTTGATTTGACAAATTCAAAAATTTATACTATTGTCAAACTGATTATGGTATTTCATTGCAGCTGGGACAATTATTATCCCGAATTTAGATCTGATTTTTCGGATGATTATTTTGAATGGGCTATATTGTGGGACTTGTATGGAACTACAGTAGCAAAACAATGTGTCGGAGCACATGATGCATGGACTCTTGCTTTGATGTATTATGCTGAAAAAGTTGATGAAAAATGGGTTTTGAATCCCAAGAAAGAAAAGGGTGGTAATCCAGAAGTTGATTTGAATGAAATTCCTGTTGCGAATGTTGCAAATGAAAAAGGACAATATCCAAGCATTGAACATTTGGGACCAAAAGATTTGGTAAAAATTGAATTTGTAAGTGCTATGGATAATACAGTAAAACATATTCAATTGGAAAAAAGAAGATTGACTCAATTGGTTGACTACTCTCATCTTCCAGAAGAAGAACAAATTAAGGACCAAGTTCCTGTTCTTGTTTCACACTATATTAGAAAATTGAAGGATGGAGTTTATGCAAATATGTTGATGTATTAAATTAAATAATAATATATAATGAATCAAAATATTTTTTTATCGTGTCCTCATTGTAATTTATTCGTTCATATTGAACAAATAAATTGTGGTATATTTCGTCATGGAGTATTTATAAAAACGAAGGAACAAATTCCTCCACATTTACAAAAAGATAAGTGTGATGAATTATTCAAAAATAAAAAAATATATGGTTGTGGTAAACCATTTCAAATTATAAAAATTGATGAAGAATGGAAAATAATTATTTGCGATTATATTTAATTGTTTTTCTTCTTTTAGATTTTCTTTTTCTAGTTTTTATTCTTTTTTTATTATGTTTTTTTGAATACTTTTTGTTTGAGCCACCAGCTGTTCCCATTTTATCATCTTCGTCTTTATCTTCATCTTCATCGTCTTTATCTTCATCTTCATCGTCTTTATCTTCATCTTCATCGTCTTCATCATTTTGACTAATTAATCCCATTAAACCAGGTTGTTGAGTTACAATAGGTGGAGGAGTTCTTGGAGATAGTTCGCTTGGAAGATTAGGTATTAATGAATTAGGAATTATTAAATTAATTTCAGTCAATATTTTTTGTATTATTAAATCTTTTATATTTTCTTTATTATATATTGTAACTATTTTACAACCCCAAGAATTAATAATAATTACACATAAATTACCATCTGTATCTATATAAAAATATAAACCAAATGCGTGACCTTGAAACTCATTAGGATGAAATGATCTTTTTGCACCTCTATTTATGTTTAAATGTTTTGTTACACCTATTAAACGACTTTCTTCATCTGCCTTAGCTATAGCAGAACCAGAACCTCCTGCAGAACCGTATAAACCTTTTAACATGTAAGTTGTAATAATATCTTTTATATATTGAATCATCCAAATTGCAAATGCATCATTATCAAATTCACCACTTGTTTGTGTTGGAAATAATTTTCTTTTTTCAACATTACTTATTTCATGCCATCCTTCAGGTGTATTAAACCCAAATGATAATCCTACTATATCTCTTAATGCTTTACCAACAACAAATTTTAAATTTAATTGATAAGAAACAAGTGTAACATATATAGGTTTATTTAAACAATCCAAAATACTCTTGCTACTAACATCAACAATTTGTAATAAATATTCCAAAGTTGTTATAGTAATTAAATGAGCATGATGAAATATGTCTTGTCTAGTTCTTTTATTGTAACTGTCTTGTAAATGTATTAATATTTGTATTAAACTCATTCCACTAGTTAAAAGTTTAAAAATACTAAAAAAATGTGATGATGTAGTCCCTCTTTTACTAAAATATTGAATATCTAAATTTTTTAAATCATATGTAGGAACATTATTTCTTTTTTCATGTTCTGTAATTGAATATGTCATTTCTGTTATATATTTAATAACAAACCATAAAATAAATGATTTTGTCATATAAGTAATATCAATTCCATACTTTTCTAATAATTCTTTATAGTAACAAGATAAAAATAAAAAAAAACCTTTTATTGTTTCTTTACATATAAATGAATCGTGTGTAATACAAAATAAAAATAATAAATAATTTTCATTAGTAAATAATACACTTATAATTGATATTTTAGATGAATCTAAATCAGTTGCAAATGTTGTAAATAAATAACTAAATAAACTTCCTGTAAACCCCATAACTCCACAATTTCCAGTAGGACCTTGATTTGAATTTACTGTAGCAGGGAGTTGAATTAAATCAGCTTGGGTGCATTCAATATTTTGATTTTGTCCACAATATTGATTACCAGTACGTATAAATATTAAAATATTTTTTAATAAACTTTGTATATTTCTTAAAAATGATTCAAATATAGTAATTTCAGGGTCAGTGTTATGAGGAGAAATTCTATCAGTTAATTGTTCTAATAATATTTCATCCATTTCCTGTATACCTGTTATAAAACTTTTATTACATATTTCTTTTATTTTATCTTGAGAATATACAGTACGTTTATTTTTAAGAGAACGTCTTATTAGTTGAAGTTGTCTATAACGAGGTAATTTTAATAAATTTTTATTTAAAGGTACTAATTCAGGTAATGTTTTATAATTTATTTTTTTTAAAGGGTTTTCTGAGTGTTTATGTATATTAGTTGTTGCTTTATGTCTTTTCAAACTAGATCTTTGTCGTTCATCTTCCATATATTAATATATTATGTTATATTATTATTAATAAAATAATAAGAAGTAGGTTTATATTTCAATATATCATTTTCTTTTGATGTAGTTGGAAATTCTTCTTCTCCAAATATATCTTGAAGCAATAACCATTCAAATAATCCTCCCTTATAAATAAAAATATTACTAAACCCTAAATTTTTCAGTTGTTTATATTTTTTTATAATTGAATCATCTTCATTATTATTTTTTCCGTAAATAATAATGTATACTGATAACTGTTTTTGTTGAATAAATTGGTTAATAATATGTTCTTCTTGTATAGCCGGAACAGTTGTTTTTATTAAACAATTTTGTTGATTTAATAATAATGTATTTATCATAATAGTAGAAGGTTTTTGATTGTTGCATATGAGTTGAATATCTTCAAAATTTACATATTTAATTGAAGAAAATAATTGTCCCATAATTGTATAATTATATAATCTTTATATAGGCAACTAATGAAAAGTTACAATAATTTCTACTTGTTCTTTTTTAATACTTTTTGTAGCTGAAACGGACAACTCTTCTCTCTTCTTTCTAGTTTTTGTTGTTGTGTTTTCTACAACTTGTTCTTTTCTTTTACTTGTACTATTTCTATTATTCATATCTTCTTCTATTTCTTCATAATGTTCTTCAATATATTTAATAATATCATTTTCTAATGTCCATTTGAAAAAATTCAATTGCCCTATTGTTGTTTCAATATTATTTCCATCTTTATATGGAATACTTATTCTATCCCATCTACAAAACGGATCAAAATTTTTTTTGCTGTATGCTTTTAATTTCAACTTATAATCTACATATACTTTGAATCTTCTCTCATTACCATTAAAATCTTTTATATTATATAAAGTAAAATTTTTTTTAGCATAATTAGTTGCAAACCAATCTACAATTCTTAATGAAATTTTTGTATCTCCTGTTATTATTTTTAATATTTTATTTAAATTATCTTCCTTTTTATAAAATTCTAATAAAGTATTCAGTAATAAATCATTTTGTGTATTATATTTTTGTAAAGACATAATTATTTGAATATATATTTTATTTTTTATATACTTATTTTATTTATTCATTTTTTATAAATTTTTCATGTTCTATTAAATTTTCAAAATAATTATTTTTTGGATTAAATGGGTTATATCCAATCTGACCAATCATTTCCCTTTCGGACATTTTAGTATATGATTCTTCTCTCTTATTTGTTTTTTGAAAAGAAGTTTGATTATCTGATAAAAATTTATGAATAGGAGTTTCTATAATTGGAGCTTCTATTTTTTTTCTTAAAGACCTAATTGGTTTTTCTCCATAACACCAAGATGAATGTATCATTATTTTATAATATTATAAATTATTTATATGGTCTGAACTATTTTTAAATTTTTTGTAAATAAAAATGATTCTTTTCTAATTTTTCTTTTTTTTAAATTGCATTCTAAACATGATAATACAACATTCTCTTTATTATGACCAAAATCATTATCAATTCTATCTAAAGACCATTGTTTATTTTCTCTCGCAAATTCGTATAATATAAACATAAAACACTTACAATAGTAACATTTAATTTCTTCTTGATTCATAAGAAGTATTACTTCTTGAAAAGAAATAAATTTATCTTCTTCATATCTTTTTTTATTTATATCTTGGCTTTTATAAGAAGATATTTTTCGTTTGATTTGTTTTTCTAATAAAGAAGTTATATTATTATTTTCATTATTTATTAAATTTTGTAAATGATTATTTTGTTCACTTATTAAGAGAGAAATATCTTCTATTTTCTCTCTTTCTTTTAGAATAGGTTCTAGAATTACTTTTGGTTTCTTTATTTTTAATGCTTTATTTATTTGATATTTTTCGGATGTTCCAATTATATTTATAATTTTACTCATAAATAAGACATATAATTTAAATTATTAATATAACAAGTTAAAATTATAACAATATATTAATATATAAATGAATATTAAAACCGATGAATGCATTGAATTGAAAAATTTACAATATAAAACTATGCTTTCAGGCGGAAATTTTAACATTGAAACAAATGTAAGTGATGTAAATTTATTAGACAAATTTTTAGAAGATAACAAATTACACAATTTAAATGATAATTGGGCTAAAATGGATAACACAAATAAAATTAAAAAGTTTAATAATTTTGCTAAAAAATATATTGAAGATAATAATCTATCTGCTCAAGATTTTAAAAATTTAAATACATTTTTGAAAGAATGTATTGAAAATAAACAGTTACAACGAGTCAAAGATGTATTGTATGATAAAACAACTAAAGAAATTAAAGAAATTCCTTCTCTCTTTTTTAATATAACAACACAAACATTTAGTTTAAAGAATGATAAAAATAGAATTCATACATTAAAAAGTTTACCTGTTTCCAATAAAATAAAAGGAACTTTAAAGAATAAAGTTTGATTATGTTACAATATAATATAAATATTAAAATTTATATTATATAATGAACGATATATTAAGTGATGATATATCAACTTTACTTCATTTATTTTATGATTATATTGATTTAAACCCTACTTCTATTAGCGACCCAAACTTTGAAGAAAATATGATAAATGATATTTTTGATTTATTATCAAATATAGATGAAGAATATATAGATGATTTATTAGATATTTCTCTCCCTATTTTTTATGATTGTTTATATACAAAACGATCAGAAGATAATATTTGTATTCAACAATCTGAATTAGAAAAGAAAAAAATAAAAGATAAATTAGAGAGAATCAATAATATTGTTCAACCTCAACAAAAAACTCCAGAATGGTATTATATTCGTCAAAATCTTATTACAGCAAGTAATGCTTATAAAATGTTTGAAAGTAATTGTCAACAAAATTCTCTCATTTATGAAAAATGTAAAAGTAAACCGATTGATGATTTTAATTCAAAAAATTCAGTTAATATAAATTCTCCTCTCCATTGGGGTCAAAAATATGAACATATATCTGTTTTATTATATGAAGATATGTATAATACTAAAATAGGTGAATATGGATGTATTCAACATCAAACTTATTCTTTTATTGGAGCTTCACCAGATGGAATTAATATTGAATCTTCTTCTAATAGATTTGGAAGAATGTTAGAAATAAAAAATATAGTTAATAGAGAGATTACTGGAATACCTAAAAAAGAATATTGGATACAAATGCAATTTCAAATGGAAGTATTTGATTTGCAAGAATGTGATTTTTTGGAAACAAGATTTATTGAATATGAAACAGAATTGGATTTCTTTAGAGATACAAATGATTTTATTTTTCTCTCTAAAAATGGAGAGAAAAAAGGAATTATTTTATTTTTTTCAGATGAAACAACTGGAAATCCTATTTACATTTATTCTCCATTTTTTATTTCTTTACAAGAATACGATGAATGGTCTGAAAAAATAATTGAAAATACATTAAATGAGAATCCTTCTTTTATATGGGTAAAACAAATTTATTGGAAATTGGATGAAATTAGCTGTGTATTAGTAAAAAGAAATAAAAAATGGTTTCAAGATGTTTTACCATTAATAAAAGATTTTTGGGGAATCATTCAAAGAGAGAAAGTAGAAGGTTATGAACATAGAGCACCTAAAACAAGAAATAAAATTATATCTTAACATAATTATCTAAATTTCTTTTTAATTTATCAATAATAATTTCTACCATCATTATTTTGATTTCATAATATGACATATTTTTCAAAATTGATTTTGAAAAATATTCCAAGTCTTCATAACAATTCATATCTTCTTGTAAATATATTTCTTTGAATTTACTGAATAAGTTATTACTGCATAAATTATTATTTTCTTCAATAATTTTATTTATTATATTTTTTATAATTTTATCATGGTCAATATCTTTTTTTAATGTTTTTATGTATAAATCGGTTGACATATTTGTTTATTAATTATTATTTTATTTAATTGTTTTCAATTTTTTCATCCAATAATATCAACGCCATTGCAGCATAATTATGTAAATCCAATAATGTATCTTTTATTCCTTCATCATTTACTAGGTTTACACCATTATATGTAATAGTCATTGCTCTTTGTATTTTATCTTCTATTCTCATTAAAACTCCAATAATTCCATATTTTGCAAATGAATCACCATAATCAATATTCTTTTTTACAAATAGTTCATATCCTTGTTTTTGTATTTCTCTCATTTGTTCAGGTCTATTCATTGATTCTATTAATTAATTATTATATTTATATTCTTTTTATTACACCATTAATCTAAATTTTCTATCCAAGAAGTCATTTTATTATAATCATATGGATGAGTATTTTTAGATATTTCTATTTTACTACTTTTTGAAGATAACCCACCTATTTTCAACAAATTATAACTGCCTTTTAATTCATTATCATTTAAGTAAATATCATATTTATTAGGTTGAATATCAATTTGTTTTATAGATGATAAATTTATAATATTAAATGAAAATTTAAGAAACTTAATCATTATAATAAAAAATAAATATATTTATATTCTTTTTATTGAAATGCTGGTAAATCAACCAATCGACCAGGTTGGTCGCTTAAAAATAAATTAGGTTTTGTTCTGTAATAGTTTACTCTTAGTCCATCTTCATTTGGAACAGGTGGTAAAGGATGAGAGACATTAGTATTAGGTGAATAATCACGATTTTTATAAAAATCGCCACATAATTCTGCAGGAGCACATGTGCCTTCATCTGGATTTTTAAAATATTTTAAATTATTTGTAATCTGTTCATAAGAACCTAAACTGAATATAGGATAATATATCCAATTATGTGAATAATTATTTGAGTCTACAATCAATCTATTATCAGTTGGGTAATAATCTTTTAATAAATATGTATTTTCTGGAATATTATTTGAATATGTTAGACCTTGTTTTTTATTTTGGAATGATTCTTGACACCCACAATTTCCTTTATATTTAAATTTTGCTAAAGGATATACTATAATGATAAGTAACATTAACAATAAACAAATAAATCCATAATATTTCAGTGACATATATATAATTCAATATTATTCATATACATAACCAAAATATTCAATATAAACACTTAAAAATATAATTATATAATATCTATATATTTATGTCACAAAAAGAAATGAATGTTCTTAAAAGGAATGGATCATATGAACCCATTCTTTTTGATAAAATTTTAAATAGAATTAAAAAACAAGGAAAAGATGCAAACCTAGAATTGAATTATTCTTCTCTCACTATTAAAGTTATAGACCAATTATACGATGGAATTTCAACTAGTAAAATTGATGAACTCACTTGTGAAGAATGTGCTGCATTATCTACTATTCATCCGGATTATGGAATTTTGGCATCACGTATTTATGTAAGTAATCATCATAAAAATACTAGTTCTGATTTTTTTGAAACAATGACAGCTTTATATGATTATGTTGACGAACATGGTGTTCATTCACCTCTTATTTCAACTGAATATTATAATATTGTATGTTATTTTCAAGTTGAATTGAATAATATTATTGAATATGAGAGAGATTTTTTGTTTGATTTTTTTGGACTAAAAACATTAGAACGTTCTTATTTATTTAAAATAAATAATAAAATAGTTGAGAGACCTCAACATTTATGGTTAAGAGTTGCTGTAAATATACATGGATATAATATTGATGCAATTAAAGAAACATATGATTTGTTGTCTTTAAAATATTTTACTCATGCTACACCAACTTTATTTAATTCTGGAACAAACAATCCTCAATTATCTTCTTGTTTTCTTTTGGCAATGGAAGAAGATAGTTTAGATGGCATTTTTAATACTCTACATGATTGTGCTAAAATTTCAAAATTTGCAGGTGGAATTGGATTGCATATTCATAATGTTCGTTCTAAAAATTCTATTATTAAAGGAACAAATGGACAATCCAATGGAATTATTCCAATGTTAAAGGTATTTAATGATACTTCACGTTTTATTAATCAATCTGGAAAAAGAAATGGGTCTTTTGCTATATATTTAGAACCATGGCATCCAGAAATTGAAAGTTTCTTGGAATTAAGAAAAAATCATGGAGATGAAGATTTGAGAACAAGGGATTTGTTTTTTGGATTGTGGGTTCCTGATTTATTTATGAAAAGAGTTAAAGAAAATAAAACATGGTGTTATTTTTGTCCTAATAAGTGTCCTGGATTATCTGATGTTTATGATGATAAGTTTGAAGAATTGTATGAATATTATGAATCTGAAGAAAGATTTATAAGTAAGAAAATTAATGCTAGAGATTTATGGTTTAAAATTTTGGATTCACAAATGGAAACAGGAACACCTTATCTTTTGTATAAAGATGCAGCTAATAAAAAATCAAATCAAAAAAATTTAGGAACAATTAAAAGTAGTAATTTGTGCACTGAAATTATTGAATATTCTGACAGCAAAGAAAGTGCTGTATGTAATTTAGCTAGTGTTGCTTTACCTTCATTTGTAGATAAAGAAACCAAACAATTTGATTATGAAAAATTACATCAAGTTGTGAAAGTAATTACCAATAATTTGAATAAAATTATAGATATTAACTTTTATCCAACAGAAAAAACAAGAAGAAGTAATTTGCTTCATAGACCTATTGGTATTGGTGTTCAGGGATTAGCTGATACGTTTATTCTTATGAATATTGCTTATCATAGTGATGAGGCTAAAGAAATTAATAAATATATTTTTGAAACAATTTATCATGCTGCTTTAGAAAAGAGTTGGGAAAATTCAGTAGAGAGAAGAGAGAAAATATTAGAAATTAAAAATATGATGAGTACTAAAATTTTTGATGAAATTGTATCTGAAGAAATAGATAAACCTTTGATTAATTATTTTTCTGAACCAGAAGTTCATATGTATAATCCAATTTTGGGAGAAATGTTTACAGAAGATTGTTATGCAGGAGCATATTGTTCATTTCAAGGTTCTCCTGCTTCTGAAGGAAAACTTCAATTTGATTTATGGAATGTTGACCCTACAAATAATAGATATGATTGGGATGATTTAAAAGAAAAAATAAAAAAAGATGGAATCCGTAATTCTCTCTTATTGGCTCCTATGCCAACTGCAAGTACTTCTCAAATTTTAGGATTCAATGAATGTTTTGAACCTTTTACTAGTAACATTTATAGTAGAAGAACATTAGCTGGTGAATTTATTCTTCCTAATAAATATTTGATTCGTGAATTGATTGATTTAGGTGTATGGAATGAAGATTTGAAGAATAATATTATTCTGAATAAAGGAAGTATTCAGCATTTAGATATTATTCCTATTGAAATTAGAGAGAAATATAAAATTGTTTGGGAGATTCCAATGAAACATTTGATAGATATGTCTGCTGATAGAGGAGCTTTTATTTGTCAAAGTCAAAGTTTGAATCTATGGTTAGAAGACCCAAATTATAGCACATTGACATCCATGCATTTTTATTCTTGGAATAAAGGTTTGAAAACTGGTATTTATTATTTACGCAGAAAAGCAAAGCATCAAGCACAACAATTTACAATTGAACCTACTATGGAACAAGTAGAAGAAGATAAATTAACAGATTGTGAATTGTGTTCTGCTTAAAATATTATTATTATATATATTCTATTATGAATATATATAAATTCGTATTCATTTTTTCTTTTATAAAATTATTAAAGGAAATAAATAATCAATATAAATTATATCCTATTTTAATAATTAGAAAAAAAGATGATTTACTTATTACGTGTGAAGAAGATGATTATATTAATTTAATAAATTTTTAATTTTTTCATCAATTTCTACAATATCAAGGTCATATTTCATTTTATAGAAACATCTCATACAAAGAAGAACATCATATAATGCATTATGTAATTTACTTTCATCTGGGTCTTCTTTAAATAAATATTTATATAGAAAAGTTAATTTGGGAATCTTATAATATTCTTTTCCTAGTTTATTTATTGAGAGAATTTTACAAGTAGTTATTCCATGTCTTGCAGTACAAAACTCTTTTTTGTTATAATAAATTTTACTTATATATTTCTCAAATACAGAATACCTTTTTTCAGGAAGTTTACGCAATCTATCCATTTCTACCAATAACATATTTTTATCAAATTGAATATTATGAGAAACAATTACATCAGCTTTTTCAAAATCTTTCATAAATTTTAACAATACTTCATCTATAGTGAGATGATATTGCATTCTAAATCTTCCTGTTCTTTTATTTTTTACTTTTCTATTTTTTCCTTGAGTCATTGTGAGAGAAATATTATGAATAGCTAGACTTTCAGGGGTAATTTCTACCCCTTCTGGTAATCTGATAATTTCATCTACTATTTTACTTTTATGTAATAAATTATCGTATAAAATATAAGATAGTTGAACAGCATAAGGAAATTCTTTTTCATTAGAAGGATTTACAAAAATTCCTTTGGTTGTATTATAAGTTGTTACTATTTCATATTTCTCCCAACCATTTTTGGGTAATCCAGTTGTTTCAAAATCAAATATCAAAACAAATCGGTCGTTCATTATCAAATATACGATCTTTATCTTTATTATAAATATTTCAATTTTATAATAAAATTGTACCCCATTTGGGGTATTGTTTATTTATTTAACAAAGTTGATAATAAAAAATTGGAAGCTTTGCTTCTTTATTTTTTATTATCAACAAAGTTTATAATAAAAAATTGGACCCTATTTGGGTCATTGTTTTATTTATTTAACAAAGTTAAATAAATAAAATTGAAATGATAATACTTATCTTAAGTTTATTACACTTTATAATGAACACCCAAATTGTTATTAACCGAATTGAAGAAAATGATTATAGATATGATATGTTGCATACGATTCCTTTAAAATATAATGATAGAGAGAACAATGAAACGGTTGTGGAAACCGAATATCATAATAGTTATACGAAAGATTTTCGTATAACATATTCAAATGGGGAATATAGATATGAAATATATGATTATGATTATGAAAGTGACCGAAATGTATTAGTGTACCAAAAAGTTTACAGAAATTAATTTCTTCTTTTGGTTCTTCTCTTTCTTCTTTTGATTGTTCTTCTTTTTCTGTGTTTTGATTTGGAACCACCTTTTCTTTTACTAGGTTTACTAGGTTTACCAGTTTTACCATTATTGTTACCTGTATTACCAATTGTAGGACCAATCGGACGAGGTTTACGAGCTAACTGTTTGTTTTCTTTTTTTTCTTTTACTTTTTCAATTAATTTTTGTGCCATTTCTGCTTCTAATCGTTGTTGTTCTAATCGTTGTTGTTCTAATCGTTGTTGTTCTAATCGTTGTTGTTCTAATCGTTGTTGTTCTAATCGTTGTTGTTCTAATCGTTGTTGTTCTAATCGTTGTTGTTCTTCTATTAGTGGTTGTATTTCTATTAGTGGTTGTATTTCTCCTGGTGGTGGATTACCAACTAAATGTAAATATATTGAAGGAATATATTGTGTATTTATAACAAATACTCCATTTAACTCTAAATATTCGGTTGGTCCTTTTGATAAAATAGAACTTAATACAATATTTAAATTTATATTAACATTAGCAAGAACTGTACCCCAATTATTTCCAACTATTGCTTGACCTGTTGCAATATTAAAACTTTTAATATTAACAGAATGAACGACTCTTCCTTTAGCGGGGGTTAAATTTTTAAAAAAATTAAAATTTTCTAATTCTGTTGCAAGTTCAACATATGTAGATGTAATTAGGTCAGTATTAGCACAATATGATACAATCTGTAAAACATGTTCAATATCTATATCTTGTGTAATAGTATTTCCAGTGAAAAAATCAAAAAATATAATAACATATTTACTTTTATCAAAATCATATGTTATATGAAAAGGACAGCAAACTATTTGTGGAGAACTACATATTTTAATTAAACGTAAAAATTCTTTAATATCTGATTTTAGGTCAGGACAAGTAAAACCTGAAGTTAAAGTATATATATCTGTAAAAGTAAATAATTCTAATAATAATTTATATTGAGACGCTGAAGTTAAATCAAATTTTCTAGTTTTTAAAGTAAGACAATCTAATGGTTTATATTTAGTCCATGTTAAATAAAATATAAATAATATTAGACCAAAATAAAATGCACAACATTTTTTAATATCTTCAGTAATTTGGTATTTTTCATTACCTTGTTGTTTACTTAAATAATATTTTGTATTCATATATACTTCTATCATACCTTCTGTAAATTCTTTAATACGTTCTTTACTACAATTACCTTTTAATAATGTTATAATAAGGTCAACCGACATAAACCAATTTAAAAAATCAACAACAACTTGATATGTAATATTATATTTAGTTCTTAATAAATTATCTTGAGAACATGTTTTGCTTCTTAGACCTATAAATATTAAATTTAATAATGTTCTAAAAACGCTAATAATAACTTTCATACTAGACAAATATGCACAACACGCATATTTCGGCGTCTGGTCTAGTGCAAATTCGCCTTCCATTGAATTAGCTCTCCTAAGTGATAGTGGTTGTTCCTTTGCTGAACCTTCTTCTGCTTCTGCATATGTTGATGAACCTTCTTCATCTTCTTCTGCTTTCCTTTGTTCATCTAGACAAAATTTTTGTACAAGTTCAAATGTATTTTGTTCTACCTGGTCTTGTGTTGGTTGTGCAGAAACCATACCAATTGTATTACTAGAAATAAATTCGTCCAAACTACTAATTCCAAGTCCATTTAATAATTGTTGTAATACTTGGAATCTATAACTCAATCTAACACTCATTATATAAATATTATATTATAATATATAATATAGTAGACTTTACCAATTCAAAACAAACATATTCTCCTTGAACCAAATACTTGTATTGTTCATCACTCGTATTCAATGCTGAATGATGGACGAAAATATCTTGTTCTGAACTTCCATCCGACAATGTAATAAAACCATATCCAACCATGGTATCTGGTTTGCACAACGACACAAAATTGAACTTAATAATTAATTATTAACACCAATTTTATTTTCCAATGTATAAGTAAGATAAGAAAAAAGAAAATAAAAATTAAAAGTTGAAAAGCGCCGAAAATTTCTCCGGCCGAAAGGCGCCGCAAATACAAAAACGCACACGTATTTATTTTGAAAAAATGAAAAAATCCATTTTCCCCACACAAAATTGACGGTTGACACACAAAAACACACACCAAAAAAACAACAACGATGATTGAATCCCACCATCATCATCAAATTGATAAAGCAATTGCGAGCCATTCTTTCCCGTCTGGCAACAAAGGAAAACATTTTGGGCGCTGGTGAGTGGAGAGAAAATCGTCCAGTACAATTTGGCGTGATGGAGTTCTAATGTGCCGCGATGAGTTCTAATGTTGTAATCGACCCGAAAATGTTGGCGAAACGACTGTTTTCAATGTCCACTTTCGCAGACACCAAATCAGACTCAGGGAGTCGTCCATCTCCAATAATCTCAATCTTCTCGTTGCTTTCTTTGTTTTCAGGTTTTGTTTTTTTCCCGAACAAGTTCAAAAGTGCACTCGCCTTGTTATTAAACCACTTCACACAGCTTTCACTCATTATCTTTTTTAAAACTTTTATCTTTAAATACTTTTTAGTATTAATTATTTGTAACCATTTCTTTCTATAAGTTGCAGAATAATATATATTATCTTACTTTCTCTTTTTCTCTCTTTCTCTCTTTTGAAGAAAAATTTGATTGAGAATAATATTTTTTCTTGAAGAAGTTATAATTTCTATAAAAAGGAGAGAAACAATAATCGGTTAATATAATATATAATATAATATTATGAAGTCATTTATGAATTCTTTCAAAGTTCCATTAAATATATTTTTAGCCATATTTTGTTTAATTTTATTAGTTTATGTTTTAGGAATGTATCAAGAAGGCTTTTCATCTAGTGAGGTTTTAGGATATGGAACTAATTATAATATGGATGTTAAAAGTATTAATATTAATGGAAATGAAATTGTAAATATTATTTTTACTGCTGATAATGGAAATAGTGCAGAAATTATTTACAAAGATAATAATTATATTTTAATTACCACAGATGAATATGGCAATCGCGTTGAATACATTTATTCACCCACAACAACAACTACTACAGATACATTACCAATTATTACTTCTAATGCTACATTTATTGGAACAAATGGTGGTTCTGCTAAATTAATTAAATTAAATAATGGAAATTTTATTATTGAAGTAACTATCCCGAATGGTACAAAAATTATATTTGTATCCAAGATGAATGACCAAATTAATAACCAGAATCAAGTTTATTCAAACCAAAATTATATGAATTATTCAAATCAACCTCAGACATATAATTATTCAAATGATTTACCAGAAGGAATACCTGCAAGTAAAATTCCTCCGGGACATGAAGACTTGTATATATTAAAATCAGAAATAGTTCCTCCAGTTTGTCCTGCATGTCCATCTCCAGTGCCATGTATTCAAAATAAAACAGATTCGTGTGCACCATGTCCACCATGCGCGCGTTGTCCTGAACCAAGTTTTGAATGCAAAAAAGTTCCTAATTATAGTTCAACTAATTATGATATACCAGATGCTATATTAGCGCCTTATTCTACTTTTGGAGCTTAAAAATATTTAGATAACTGAATAATTAAATAATTGTATAATAAAATAATAATTTCCATTACAATAAAACATAACAATATATATATAAAATATTGATATACAAATTTGAATTTAATTTGTTTTATAACATTATAACTGTTAAATCCATATAATAAAGCAGGCATAGAATAAGAACCACATAATAACATAAAAAATACAGAAATAATAATAATTAACATTTCTAAAATGAAATAACCTAGATAATCATATAAATAAATATTTATATAATATGCAGTTAAACATACAATCATGCTTCCAAAAATAAACTCATTCCATACAAGGTAACCATTTAAATAATGATAAATAGAAGGGACTGTTGCGATTAAAAATATATAAGAAGAAAATTCTTCAAATACAATATCATAAAAAAATAAATAAAAAATACAATGAACAATATAAAAAATAATAATAAAAATAAAAATATTATTTTTTATAAATTGTATTAAAATATTACTGAAAATATTATTATCTAAATTTAATTTATCTACTAAAAATTGTGGATATAATAATAATCCATAATGTTCACTAGAACGAGGAAATATAATTTTGTTATTCATAATAATATATTATACAATTTTAATAATACATTTCTTTTTTTTACCATTTAATGGTTTAGAACATCCTATTTCATTTTTTATATTTTTCTGACAATCCGTTGCTCTAAATTTTTCATAATTATTTTTAACATCTTCATAAGTTAATCCAGATTTTTTATGCAACATTGTATTAATTAGTTCATGTAGTTTGTATATATATAATGAAAATGTATGTCTATTTTCCATATCTTTCATTGTGAAAGGTAAATGTTTAAAATTTTTAATTAAATTTTTTCTACATTTTTTGCAAGGTAAAATATATTTTAAACTCATTATAAAATCATAATAATGTTTTTTATGTTCTTTAGTAGGTTCAACCGGATAATTAAAACTAATGATATGTAAAAAATGCCAAATAGCTGGACCCCAAATGCTTGTCATAAAACCATTATTTTGATTACTTTTTATAGTTTTATTAAAATGTATTTTATGTTTTTTAGTTTTCATATTATTAAATAGAAAATAAGTAATTCGTTAAAAATAAATCCAAAAAATATACTTTAATATAATTATGTCAACAAATGTTCAACCAACATCATCTTATTTAACTTCGTTTAATCAAACTGTGAATAGTAACAAATATACTATTATTGCTGTATTATTTTTATTGTTATTAACATTTATTATTTATTATGTATATACGAAGTATTATTCAAGTAAATTATTAGAATTATATAAGCCAAATAATGAAAAACTGCCAGAATGGACAAAAGATAATACAAATGAAGTAGAAATAATGTTTTTCTTTGCAAACTGGTGTCCTCATTGTAAGACTGCTAAACCTGAATGGGAAAAAGCAAAAGCTGAATACAATAATAATACTGTAGATGGTTATAAGATACTTTTTGTAGATGTGGATTGTACACATCCAGATTCAAAAACAACAAGTATGATGGATAAATATAATGTAGAAGGGTATCCTACAATAATATTGCTTAAAAATAATGAAGTAATAACTTATGATGCAAAAGTTACATATGATCATTTATCACAATTCTTAAAAACCGCATTATAATATTCATTACCTTTTTCTACACCATAATCATATAATTCTTTTCTGGAATTCTCACAAGAAAATATTCCTTTAATATCTGAAAAAGACCAATCTTTTAATGTGATTTTAAGTTCATTTGTTTTTTCTTCATTATTATACTGATTAAGAATAGAGTTCAATAAAATAATCAAATTTTTGAATATAATTAATAAAACATTGATTATATTTGTATTTTCAGTTATAGTTAAATTAGTTTTATTTTCATAAGAAAAAGAAATTCCTAATATTTCATCTTTTTTATATTTCATATCTATACATTGTTTGATAGGATAATTGCATAAAAATCCTCCATCAATAAAATATTCATTTTCATAATATAATGGTTTTAAAACAACCGGTATAGTTGAAGACATATAAATAGCATTTATAACAGGTAAATCTGGAGTAGTAATATGAGAGAGTTCTCTCAATTTAAATTTATTGATTCCAACAGAATAAAAAAATAATTCTAATGAAGTTAAATCATATAATTGTTTCATAGTTATATTCAAGTCTAAATCAATTGAATTAAAAAAAGGTTTTAATAAGTCTTTACATGATTTTTCATCAAATAATCCTTTTGAATGATATATATTTATTATTTTTTCAATATTTATTTTATATAATTCATGAAAAGGTCTTTGTATGAAATAATTTTTAATACTTTCATTATCAATATTTAGTTTATGAAAACATAATAACAAAGAATTAATACATCCAACTGATGTTGCATGTATAGTTTTTAATTCATTAATATTAATATAATTTAATTTTATAAGTTCATGGAGAGAACCGAGAGAAGCCAACCCAGAAACACCGCCTCCTGATAATATTAAATGATGAATTGTCATAATTTAATATTTAAAATATATTTATATTACATATATTAATAGTTTCCAGAAAATATAAGATAACTCAAAAATAACCCAAAAAAATTCTTTGCAAACAAATCTAATATATTATAAAATGAATTTTTGATATAATATGGTAAAACTGCTACAACTCCATATAATGCCCAAAAAAAGAAAAAATACCAAAATAATAAATATCCAATTGAATTTTCATTTACAAAATTTATATAAATCATATAATAATAAGTTAAAAATGGTATAAATCCTAAAATTACACCAAATAAAACAGGGATTTTTTTCATTTCTCCCAAATAACCGAATAATAACATTATCCAATTTAAAATTATTATAGGTATAATAATATCTGCATTGTCTTTCAATAGTGTAAAAAAATTCAATTCAATTGTTTCATTGATTCTTTTTTTATCTAAGTAAATTAAATATAATATTAATGTTATTAGCATAGTTGGAGTTGTAATAACCCAATCCATATATCTTTTAGGAGTAACATTTAATAATTTAGTAAAATTATAAGCTAACCAAAAATAAAAAATACTTTCAATCAACTGAACAGTTAATTCTAAACCTAATAATTCTTTTATTAAAAGTTGAGTAGTTGGTACCTTTACAAAAAAAGCTACTAATTCTATTAGGCCTGTTATTATTTGAACAACTATTGAAATTACTAATGTAACATAAAAAAGATATTTTGTATTCATATATTATTTAAATATTTTCAATTTAAAAAGTTATATAATATAATTTTTATGGATTCTAGTGGTAATCATATTCAAAATGATAAAGTTTTTGTATTTGTATTTGGTGATGAATGGGAAGATACACGTATTATTTTATCAGAACAAGAAGCAATAGATGTTTCTAGAAAATATCCAAAACATAGAGTTGAGATATTTGATAGAAAGGTAAATAAAGAAGCATTAAATTTTGGATATAGTCCAAGTTATAATTACTATAAAAATGGAAAACTAAATATGAATAGATAAATTATTTTACAATGTTAGGAAATATTGTAAAATAAAAAAATTGTTAATAATATGGCTGACATTTTTACTTTGGATAATGTTCAAGATTTTTCAGAAAAGATTAATTTAGATGAATTATATGAAAAGAAAAAACAGCATGATTTAAGCAGGTTAGAGTTATATAACAAAATTCTAAATAGAATACATGTTAAGATTAAAACAATATCAAAACAAAAATTAGATGAACAATTTTGTTGGTTTGTTGTTCCTGAAATAATTATAGGTGTTCCAAAGTATGATCAAGGAGATTGTATTGGTTATATTTTTAATAAATTAAAAGAAAATGGGTTTGCAGTTAAATATTATCATCCAAATACTTTATTTATTTGTTGGAATCATTTTGTTCCTAGTTATGTTAGAACAGAATTAAAGAAAAAAACAGGATTAGTTATAGATGAATATGGGAATCCAGTAAAAGATGAGAAAACAGATAATATTGTTCAAAAAGAAGAAATAAATAATTTATTCTTAAATAAACCAAAACAACAGACCACAAATAATAATGATAAAAAATATACTCCAATTACTTCTTATAAACCAACTGGTAATTTTATTTATAATAAAGACCAATTATTAAATTTAAGTTAAAATATAATCATAATGGCTTTGTAATAGGTTTGGTGCCCGACATAAAGAACAAGTATATCTTCTATGACTAATACATTCATTATAACAAGTTCTACAAATTAGATGAGTACAAGTATATTGAGTAAGAAAATAACAATTTTCTTGTGGGTCTAAGCAAACCGGACATATTTCATATTCTTCTTCTTGTGTTTGTTCTTCTTGTGTTTCTCTCACAAGATTCAAATGTCTCAATAAAATATTATGAAAATTTGTTTCAATTCTAATATAAAACTCTAATTTTCCATTCTGAATTGGTGAGAATTCTTGATACAATAAATTTGTATGTTCTATATTAAATGGTGAAGAAATTTCATTTAAATTAGAATAAAAATCATACATATGTGGGTCTAAATTTAATTCCATTTTTATTTTTTGTTTAATATAATCAAATACCAAATTTGTTTGGCTGTCATAACAATGCCAATATTCAAATTCTATAGCATGTAATATATTCTTGACATTATCTGATACAGATTCCATATTTCCAGTATAAATCTTCAAGTAAATTTTGATTGTTTCCATTAGAACCATTTGTTATAAGTTTTGTAAAAAAATATTTTTAATTCAATTTTTTAATTAGATGTAATACTTGTAATAAAACGGGTTCTCTCAGTTGGTGTTAAAATGCCAAACATAATATTAAATATTTGTTTAGATGATAATGTATTTAGTTTTAAAATATATTTATATACTTTGTAAGTATAATCAGTATCATCTAAATTTTGTTTTCCAAAAAACATTTCTCTATATTGTGGATGGATTATTGGAATTCGTAACATTTTTTTATAAAAGTTTGGAGTATATCCATACATAGTTGCAACATAATCATTCATAAAAGAATATAAATCATTATATAACCAATTTATCCATTCATCTGGATGAAATACTGTATTATCAAATAATACTTGATAATAATAAATAATTTCAACTCTATCATTATGATAACTTTTTATATCTTCTAATAAAGAAGTAGGTTGTGGATTAGATACATAATTTAAAATATATAATTTGAGAGATATAGGAAAATTGCGAGGAACAATAATTGGAGAAATCATTATATAAGTTATAATAAGTTATATTATTTATTATAATTTCAATTTTATAAATTTATTAATTCTTCATGTAAATGTTCTAATTGGGACAAACTTGTATGAAAAGTAATATTTTCAATAAGAGCTTCATATATTTTGACACCTTCTAAAAAATCTTCTTCACAATCAACATATAATTGAACTATTAACTGACGACTAGTATTAATATAATTTTGTAATATTTTTTCAGTTAGGTCAGGAGAGATGCGTATAATTTCTTCATTAGTTTCAAATTCAGGGTCTTTATCATATATAAATATTTGTTCTAATATATCTAATAATTTTTTTTGTATTTTATTAACATTTTTAATCATATTTCTTAAATTTTTTGCATATTCTTTTATAATTACTAAATTTTCTCTCCTTCTTCCTCCTTCAAGTAGTTCTTCTTCAGTTGAATAATTATTTAATTTAATATCAGAAAATGATTGAATATGTTCTGGCATAGAATTACTTTGAGTAAATGTTTTATAAAATTCTTTTAAATCATGATGATATTTTTTTTTCATTTTATCAGACATTTTTGTAAAAGTATTTGTATTATGGTTAAAGCCGGAATCATAATATAAATTGATTAATTCAGGGATACCTTCTTCATCATTTAAATGATGAACAAGTTGATATTTTTCATTACCAAATAACATATTTATTTTTTTACCACATAAGCTGTTACTAATAATTTTAGGAGTTACGAATTGTGGAATATTATTTTTTTCTTGTAAAGTAGCTTTTATTATTTTATGGGTAATAGGGTCTTCATAAATGAAAATAGGATTAATAGTCATTAATATTGCAAAAAATAAATGACTAATTTTAACATAAAATTTTGCGATTTGATAGCAATCTGATAATTTGGAAGGAATTTCATTCAAATTACTTTTATTCATATAAATTATTTTTTCCTTGTAGGGAGTAACTTTTCCTGTTTCAATTCTCTCTTTTAAATGAGAAACTTCTAATTGAGAATAATATTTATTAATAATATCTCCAGTTAGAATAACTAATTCATCACAATATTTTTTATCATATAATTTTGTCATATTTTCAAAATTAGTCGTAAAAATATAATGACAAGCAATAAAATCAAGAGTATGAAAAAAAGAAGGATTACTATGTTCTATAAATTCATCTGAGAGAGAAATTCTTTCATTTTCCATAGAAATTTTATTACCCATGTTATTTATTATATTATATTATAAAATTGAATTAAAAACATAAAATTCTTATTTAAAGAATTACATGAAAGAAGTTAAAGAGATGAATTTAATTAAAGATTTAACAACTACTCAAAAACATCAAACAAATTCTTTAACAAGAAGTAAAAAAAATAAGTCAATAAAGACAAATAAAGAAGAATTATGGAATATATTTGATAGTGAAATCTTCCCTGATAAGAAAGAACAATTAGAATGTGTTTATAGAAGTTGTGGAAATAGAGAGAATTGTGATTATTGTGGAAATATTTTAGCATTTTCAGATGAAGGTTTTCTTACCTGCACTAATAAGAAATGTGCTATTATTTATAAAGATTTTGTGGACCAAACTGCTGAATGGAGATATTATGGAGCAGATGATAATCATAATTCTGACCCTACAAGATGTGGTATGCCAATAAATCCATTATTACAAGAATCTTCTTTTGGTTGTAAAGTTCTTTGTAATGGTTCTAATAGTTATGAAATGAGAAAAATTAGAAGATATACGGAATGGCAATCTATGTCTTATAAAGAAAAATCACAATATGATGAATTCCAAAGAATTACTATTATGTCTCAAAATGCAGGAATACCAAAATCAATTATAGATGATGCTTTTGTTTATCATAAAAAAATATCAGAATATGAATTAACATTTAGAGGAGATAATCGGGATGGTATATTAGCAGCATCTATTTATATTTCTTGTCGTATTAATAATTATCCTAGAACTGCCAAAGAAATAGCTGCTATATTTTATTTAGATGTAACAAGTGCTACTAAAGGTTGTAAAAATGCTTTGCTTATTATTAATGATATTGAAAAAGATATGGATAATAAAGAAAAGACTTCTTTTTGCAAAACAACACCTGAATCATTTATTGATAGATATTGTAGTAAATTAAGTATTAATGCAGAATTAACCCAATTATGTAAATTTATATCTATGAAAATAGAAAAGTTGAATTATATGCCTGAAAATACTCCCAATTCTATTGCAGCAGGAGTTGTTTTCTTTATTACTCAAATTTGTAATTTAAATATTAGTAAGAGAGATGTTAAAAATGTTAGTGAAATTAGTGAAGTAACTATCAATAAATGTTATAAAAAAATAGAAAAAATAAAAAGTGATTTAATTCCAGCTGGAATTTTGAAAAAATATTCTTTAGTATAATATGAATAAATTTACATTTATACATCCAACTAAATGTGGAGGAATAAGTATAACAAATGTATTAAAAAAATATTATTCTAAATTTTTTATTGTAGAAAAAAATGAAATAGGTAAAATACATACAACTATATGTCACGATAATAATAATCCTGTTATTTTAGTAAGAGAACCTGTTGATAGATTTAAATCTATGTATAAATATTGGAAATATGGAAGTGAAAAGTATAATCAAAGAACTCCTGAATATCAATCTTATATTAAAAATATGAATATTAAAGATTATATAAATTTAATAAAAATAAAATCTCCTTTACTTAATAATTCATATACATGGAGTAAACATTATGCGCCTATTACAGATTGGATAAAAGTTAGTAATTATAATAAATTAATAATTGTTAAATATTGCAAAGATTTAAATATACCATTTCAAAAAATGATAAATGCTTTTAATATACCAAATTTAAATATTCCAATTCCACATTCAAATGTTAGTAATAATAAAGAAAATATTATTTTAGATGAAGATGATTTACAATTTATACAAGAATATTTTAAAAAAGATTATGAATTAATAGAATTAATTAATACAAATCCAAAATTATTTCGTGGTGTTTTCTAATAAGTTATATTATTTATAAAATAAAATTATAATTATAATATGGAATTTGTAGAACAAAATATTATCCCCAAAAAGATATTTATCGTTCCTTATAGAAATCGTAAAGAACATAAATTTTTTTTTTGTAATCAAATGAATTTTATTCTTGATGGAAAAACTGATTATGAAATATATTTCTCTCATCAATTTGATGAACGACCTTTTAATAGAGGAGCTACTAAAAATATTGGATTTTTAAAAATGAAAGAAAAATATCCAGAGGATTATAAAAATATTACATTTATTTTCAATGATATAGATACATTACCATTTCATAAAATTTTTGATTATGAAACAATAAAAGGTGTTGTAAAGCACTATTATGGTTTTGAATATGCTTTAGGAGGAATTGTTGTAATTAAAGGAGAAGATTTTGAGAGAACGAATGGATACCCAAATTTTTGGGGTTGGGGTAATGAAGACAGTGTTTTTCAAACACGATGTTTAAGAAATAAATTATATATTGATAGAACAAACTTTTTTAAAATTGGAAGTCCTGAAATTTTACAATTGTTTGATGGTGTAAAACGAATTGTCTCTCCAAAAGAATATAAAATTGGATTAAATGATAGTGGAATTGATGGGATTTCTTCTTTACACCGTGTTACTAGTACTATTTCATCTGAATCATTAAATTTAATTGATAATACATATATAGTAGATAATCCTAGAATAAAAATTATTAATATTCTCTCTTTTTTGACTTCTATAAGATTTGAAAACAGCGAATATTATAATTATGATTTAAGACAATCTACAAATACAATTATCAAACCTAATAAAGAACAATTGATTACAAATGTGGTAACTACTACAGATGATTGGAAAAAAAATATTTATAATCATAATCATTATGTAATAAAGCCACATCAACAACAATTTTATAAACCTAGAACAACTGCATCAAAAAGTGTAAATATTAAATTATGGGGTGTTTATTAGTTCTTCATCAATTAACTTTTTAATTTTATCATAATTTTTTATAACACATTTTACTATTATTATTAAGTAATTTATTTTATAAATAATATATATACATAACAATATTATTCCATACAATATTATATATTTGAAACAAATATATAATATAACATATATTGTATACATTAGTTGAATAAAATATCCAATAAGAAGTGGTAACCTCATAAATATAAATTGAATAATACTCATGCAACCCAATATTTTCATGATTGTTTCTAACATTCTTTTAAGTTTATTATTTCATTAATAATGAAATAATAATCAATTTTTAATAACTCAATGATAATTGATATATATTTTCTTCATTTGTAGGCAATTTATTAATACTTTTATATTCAACAAAATTTTCATTCATTATATACCAAGGCCATTCACCTTCTGCTAAGAGAGAAGCATAATGGTTTACATTTACATAAATTAACTTTTCATCTGTAATATAATCCAATTTTTCTTTACTGTAAAAAAATATTTTTTTATTATAAGAAAAAAGACATACCATATATCCTTTCTTTAACCAATTAATAATATCTAATAAATTATTATTTGTAAAAACTAATTCTTCTCTCATAAATATTAAATATTATTGTATTTTTAAATTATTAATTATTTATGTAATAAATATTTTGACGACATAATGGACAAGGGAGAATAGTTTCTTCATATTCACCTTGTTCAATTTGTTGAGGTTTGATTTCCTCCCAACATTTAAAACATAATGAATGTTTGCATTTTGTTTTATTAGTTGTTGAAATAAAACAAACACAACATTTCTCTCCTAATATTTCTATATTTGAATTATCAAATATTGATGTAAATAAATCTAAATTAATATAAGAATTTAATACTAACATATTTGTTACATAACAATATTTAAGATTGAAAAACAAATATTTTAATATTAATAAAATTTCTATTATATCAATAACTGTTATTATCTTATTATTTTCATTAAATACTTTTTCTACAAAATAATTTTTTTCAATTCCACACTCATTATACATTATTGTATTACTTTGAATATTAAGTACAATAGTCATATTGTAATTATCCGTATGTAAATTATAACTGTATGTAATATATAATACTGATTCACATTTTAATCCATCAATTTTGTTAATAGGAAATTTAATTTGGTCTACTTTATCTACATTTAATTTATGAAAAATATCATTTGCTAATAATTCCATTTTTTTATATTCTTCCCCTTCACAAATAATCTCAACGTTTCTGTAATTAACTTTTAGGGAGTTAGGTTCTTCAATATCCATAATGATTGAATAATAATTATTCAAAAATGAATTATTATTCAATTTTATTTTAAAGATGTATTTGACATCTTATAAAATAAAATCAAGACCCCAAAGGGGTCCAATTTTATTTATGTAGAAGTACATGTACTAATATATTTAATACAATCTTTTTTTGGTTTATTAGGAGGGGTTTCAACAATTGGTTCTTCTTTTTCTATTTCAAATTTAAGTTCACCATTCTCCATTACACTTACTTTTGGAAATATAAAGTTCTCTCCATTATGAACGGTTATAGAGTCCATTATATTAATTATTAGTTTAACTTTATTTATTATTATTTATTATTATTATATTTCTTAATTTTTTATTGATTTTATGTTCCAAACGAGATTTATTCATGTTTCCAGTTCTCTCCATTATATCAAATATAGTTTGTAATTTTTCTTCAAAAACATAATGTTCCAATAAATTTATGCTATTATAATTTTTAATATTATCAACTACTTCCCATATTTTTTCTATAATAACATCTTCATGTATTTTTTCCAAAAATTGTACTCTTTTAAGAAATTGTAAATTATCAAATTTTATATTACCTATTTTACCAACTAGACAGCTCAGTTTATCATTTAATTGATTCAAAATTTTGTCTTCTATACTAGCAATAATAGTATTCATACATACTAATATATTAAAAGTATTTATATATATTTATTATATGATCCCTTTTTCTAAAGAGAGAAAAGAATATATATCAAAACAGATAAAAAATATATCATTACAAGAAATACAAAAAGAATATCAAAGGTTAATAGTTTTTCGTGTTTACACTGAAAGATTTAGCCAAATGCTTGAAAGTCATAACTTACCCATATATGATGATTATTCATTTTTCTCTCCTTATTCAAGAATCGGAAATAAAATTGTTGATTATTTTACATTTACTCAACGATTAGAAACAAAAGGAAAATACAATTGTAATTATTTTGATTTTCTACAAAATTTGGAAACATTTAAACAAAAAAAATTTATCCAAAATATGATAACTTATTATAAAGAAGTAAAAAATAAAAAAAATAAAAAAAATGAATTTACTGTTTATAAAGAAATATATAATATATGTATTTCTTCTATTAATATTTTAAGACCTTTATATTGCATAGAAATATATTTAAAGTATAAAGCAAAAAATGTATTAAATTTTTGTTCAGGATGGGGAGGAACATTAGTATCTGCTTGTGCTTTAAACTTGAAAACATATACTGGAATAGATATTAATACTAATTTGGAAATACCATATGAAAATATGATTTCATTTTTAAAGAATGATTCTAAACCGTATAAATGCTCAACTGAAATAAAAATGTATTACGAAGATGCATCTTTATTTGATTATACAAAAATTAATTATGATTTTGTATTATCATCACCACCATATTATTTTTTAGAAAAATATGAAAACAATATTTGTTACTCATCTAAGAAAGAAATGAATGAAAAATTTTATATTCCATTATTTAAAAATAGTTTTCAAGGTTTATCCCCAGGAGGAACATATATAATTAATATTTGCAAAGAAGTTTATGATAATGTATTAAAACCCTTATTGGGTGATGCAGATGAAATAATACCTTATAAAAAATCAAAAAAACAAAATAATTATGTAGAGATGGTTTATATTTGGTTTAAAGCATTATAAATTAATGCAACATAATTAAAATAATTTAAATATAATTAATCTACTTTAAGTAATGAAATTATTTTCATATCTTATTTTTTCTTCTTTTTTAAATCAACCAAAACCATTGTGTATAAATTGTATACATTTTATACAAGCACAGCCAATTCTTAATGATAATAAGCTGAATAATAAATATTATGGTAAATGTTCTAAATTTATGAAACATAATTTGGTTACAGGAGATTATACATATGAATATGCTGATATTTGTAGAATAATGAAAAATAAATGTGGTGAAAATGGTAAATTATTCAAACAAAATCCATTTCTAGAACTTTAAATTTTCTTTTGTTTCTTCCGAACATTTTTCCCAAGCATAAGAAGGGTCACTTAATTTTAGTTCTTCTATTACTGGGTTAAAATATTCTAAAAAGTCGCTTGTAGATATTTGAAATCCATGCAGTTTTGGGTCGGAATCTATAAAGTTTCCAATAAATTTATTCATACTACGATGGTTGTTTTCATTTATTAATGTTTTAATAAATGAATTTATATTAACCATAATATATTCTTTGAAAAGAATAATTTTATGAATACTTTCTGCAGAACATGTATAATATCTGTAATAATACAAATAAGATGAAAATATCTTATTAACTTGAGGTTTGCAATCCAATTCATCAATCAATTTACACAAATTTTCGTTCATTTCTCTCTTTTTGATATAAATTATTAATTAAAATATAATTCAATTTTATATGTTATGTCAATATAAAAATATTTTAGGAAAGGTGGGAAAAGGTGTTCATTCTTATAGAATATTTAATATTGCAATTGTAGATGTAATATTTACAATAATAGGAGCTTATGTAATATATTTATTTCTTCCAAAAATAAATTATTTTGTAATACTAATATCATTATTTTTATTAGGAATTATATTACATAGAATTTTCTGTGTAAGAACAACAATTGATAAATATTTATTTAGATAATTAACTTATAATTATTTAATGAAAAGTATAAAAGATATTACAAATGCATTTTTTATTAATTTGGATGAGAGAGAAGATAGAAAAAAAAATACAAAAAAAGAATTTAAGAAATTAGGAATTCCAATTCAAAGGTTTAAAGCGATTAAATTAGAAAATGGAAGAATCGGATGTAGTATGAGCCATTTAAAATGTCTTCAACGAGCAAAAGAACAAGATTTGGATCATATTTTAATTGTAGAAGATGATATTCATTTTATGAATGTAAAAATATTTAAAGAACAATTAAACAAATTTCTCTCTTCTTCTATAGAATGGGATGTTGTTTTATTTGCAGGAAATAATGTTCCTCCTTATAAAATATATGGGGACTTTTGCGTAAAGGTTTCTAGATGTCAAACAACAACTGGTTATTTAGTTAAAAAACATTATTATGATATACTTATTTCTAATATTAAAGAAAGTATTAATCATTTATTAAAAGAACCAGAAAGACATATAGATTATGCAATTGATAAGTATTGGATTCGTTTACAAGAAAAAGATAATTGGTTTATCATAACTCCTTTATCTGTTGTTCAGAGAGAAGATTATAGTGATATTGAAAAGAGAGAAACAAATTATTCTAAATTAATGTTAGATATAAATAAATCTTTCTTATATAATAAAAATAGTATTATATTATAATATGAATTATAATAATTATTTATTAGAAAGTTATGACAACTATAAAAGATTAATTGAAGAATATAATGAGATAAGGAAGGAACAATTCAAAGACAACAAAACTCGTAAAATTCTAAGGATGGATAATATAATATTGAACAAGAAAATTTAACCGAAATAATTGAAACTGATGAGTATGAAAACTTAAATATTTTAGAAAAAATTAACCATGATAAAAAATATATGTATGACTTTCGAAGAGATGAAAAATCTAATATTATAAGAGAACTTAGAATTTTACTGAGTGATGTTGAAGAAAAACAGAAAGAATTTTTGAAAGATTTTACATCAAAATATTGGTCTAGATTAACAAGTATGTATAAAATGACAAGTAGAACATATCATATAGATAAAAAGTTATTTATTGAGTTAATTAAAGTTATTGATTCACAATTAAAAAGTATATGTAATAATATCATTCAAGACTCCGACGCATGTACAGAGGAAATAGATATAATACAACCAAAAGGTGGAAAATCAAATAAAA
>Ga0315284_10001022_pt1 | contig 39143 bp, 29 predicted proteins | sample YL17G09_16_MG_FD_203696 | JGI IMG/M metagenome (GOLD analysis project Ga0315284, IMG submission 203696) | Sediment microbial communities from Yellowstone Lake, YNP, Wyoming, USA - YL17G09_16 | ecosystem: Environmental > Aquatic > Freshwater > Lake > Sediment | place: USA: Wyoming | collected...
ACAGGCCTTCGTAATACACACCGCCATCGTCGTCGAGTAAACGAAACCGATACTTGAGCAGCGAGGCTTTTGCTTCATCGTAGTCACAACTGCAATGACGCAATGCAAGCGGGTCGTCCGTGTATTCCGTTGTGAGCGTCCACATGTAACTGCCTCGGTTGAATCGGAAGTGTTTCAGGCGGCTTTAGGAAGAATGGGCGGGACGGCGTTGCCGATGACACGAAACTGGTGCGTCCTGGCGATGGGAAATTGGAACCAGTCGGGAAAACTTTGGATGCGGGCGGCCTCGCGCGGGGTCAGCGAACGATTCTGAGTCGGGTGGATGAACATCAGGCCATCTTTGCTGAGGTGAGCCACGATGGTGCTGCACAGTTCCGCCCGGCTCTGTCTCGTGTAGCGGTCGGAGAACGATCCCCGGTCGTAGGGAAACTCCATCTCCACCCCCCGTTCAATCGCCTGTTTGGCGGTCTCACCTTCCTTGAGCTTGGCAAAGTCTCGCAGGTCGCGCTCGCTGTGCGGGCGGGCGACGTGCGCTGTGAGTTGCTTTGACTTCTTGATTTCGAGCACTTCGTTTCGGTACTTCTCCCCGAGTTGCAAATGCTTCTTTCGCAGTGGGGGAGGCTGTTTGTATTCACAGGGATCGGTGCCGCCTCCCGCCTTCAAAACTGGCAGGTCCATGATGGCGTGACCCAAAGCGATCCCTTCCAGTTTCAGGACGGGCACGATCAGCCCGCGTCGGAAACAACCCGGATAGTCGATGCGAGTCCCGATGATGAGCTGCCGACGCCGTTTCTGAGGCACTCCGAAAGTCGTGGCTTCTACGACTTCCCCGTGAACGCGATATCCAAGTCTGCGAGCACTCGTTTTGATGTCACGGAAATGACGACCGCCGTCGGCGGAACGGATGCCGAGCACGTTCTCCATCACGAACAACTTCGGCCGGAAGTGATCGACGTATTTGAAATACTGCAGATACAGCGTGCGACGCGGATCGTGAATCAGCCGCTCGCCGTTGTTTGCACCGTCGCGCTGACGGACCTGACTGAAGCCCTGACAGGGCGGTCCCCCGGCGATCACGTCCACCCGATTCGCACCAATAAGCTTCGCCAAGTCAGCAGGCGCGAACTTCGTCAGGTCTTCGCACAACACGTGAGGGTGATCGGGAAAGTTGGCCTGGTAGACCTCAACCGCCTTCGGGTCGAAGTCGATCGCCGCCAGAATCTTCAAACCCGCGCGATGCAGTCCAAGGCTGAAGCCGCCGCAGCCCGCGAACAAGTCAATGCACGTCACCGACTCGTCCATGATGAACCATATTCAACAGTCGTATTGATTGCGGGTCGTTGGCCACGTTCATCGACCCCTCGTGAGGATAGTCCGGAGGTTAGCCCGGCCAATGGCACTTCCGCAAGCGTCGAACCCACGATCCGCGATCGCGCGGTGATCCGAGTTGACAAGTCACCCGAATCTGAACGAGTTCAGATTCGGTTTCTTATCGGCAGGAGATTACGTAAACGACTCCGAATCAACCGGCATGATGTCACCGCGGTTACACGCTACGCGGCCGCTGTGTGTCGGCAAATTCTATTTTCAGTCCGTCGCAAAAAATCGCTCCACGATTGACGCTGTGACGCATCGACAGCGGACACAGCGTTATCATCTTCTGGTGACAACAACACGGCAGGTGACGTTGTAGAGCTCTACCTAATCTGTACCTACAAAATACCTACGAATCACAAAAATACTGTTATCTTTAAGGACTTAGGGCGACGAAATAAGACTTGACGAGACGCATCTGAATGATCAAAATACCCTACGAAAATAGCGATTTCTTCTAAAAAAAGTTGTTTCAGTAAGGCGACTCAGAACCTAGTGTCAGCAATGACGTGCAGGTTCGATTCCTGTCTTGGGCAATTCAATACGCTGAAACGACTTACGTTACCTAATGGGTGTCCATCAGTGCAGTGAAAACCTTGTTTCAATCGTGGAACTTTTCCACGAAAAGAAAAGGATCTGCACAATGACACGCAAAAAGAACGTCCTGCCGTCCTATTTACTGCACAAATCTAGCGGACAGGCTAGAGCTCGAATCGACGGCAAGGAATATCTACTCGGCCCCTTTGGATCAGAAGCCAGCCGGATTCGATATGGGCAGTTGATAGCCCAATCGGCCAATGGCGTTCCGTGTGATACTATCGCCGTCTCCAATCGTGGAAAATTTCCACCAAATGATTATGGACCATCAGTGAACGCGTTGTGCCTGGTGCTCATCGAACAGTGGCGGCAGCACTACAACACGATCCGGCCACACAGTGCCTTGGGCTATCGCCCCCCGGGGCCGGAGGCGGCGTGGATGCCCCGTGCGACTCGTCGTATCTCTTCGGCCGGTTTCGCCAGATGATGGCGTGAGCGTGTGTCAGGGCCGTTATTTCGGAACCTTGATCTCCGGATTCCCGCGGTTTTCTTTGTGGGGCATCGATAGCCGGAACAACTGCTCGCCGGAAGAGTGACTGAAGAACCCGTCGCGATTCCAGCGGGGCTGCTCGCGGTCGGGTGGCGAAGGCAGGTCGAAGGTGGCGGTGAGCGTGTAGGTGTCGTCGGCTGTACGCTCGTAGCGATACGCCGTCCCGGTCACCGGATCGGTCGTGCGTTGCAGGAAGGTCGTTGGGTCTTCGGCGAGCGGCTTGAGCGTGGCAGGCAGGATCCCCTGTCGTTCGTAATACGTTTCAACTTTCTGCTGGATCGAACGCAGGTCGCTGACGCGGCTGGCATCGAGCTGCAGGAGCCGCTGTCGGAATGGACTGCCGACGGCGTAGAGGGCGGCCACGAGCGAGACGACGGCGAGGGCGGCTCCGATGCGCTGGAGCCAGTCGCGCCATCGGGGCGCCGGCGGGATCGTCCCCAGCCCGGTAGCCGAGCCGATCATCTCCTCGCGACGCACGTCGCTTGAAAACCAGAGATAGATGCCGCCCGCGAGCATAAGAATGGTCGCGGCCTTGAGGATGAAGCGGGCCGTCAGATCGCCCGAGAGAAAACAGACGATCGCGGAGATCAGATCGCCGGCCATGATCAGTGCCGTGATCAGCAGAGTGAGATAGGCAAGCGTGCGATAGATCGGGGTCAGCCGCACGGCGGGATCACGGCTCGCATCGCGGCCGATCGTGCGATGCACCAGCCCGAGGATGGGCAGCGAGACGAGCAGTGCCGCGGCGGCTGCCCGGAGCGAGCCCGCGGAAAAGACAGCGGCATCGTCTGTGGCTGCGGGCAGCCAGCGTTCGATGAATTGAAACAAGATCACGCCGGTGGCGAAGGCGGCCGTGTAGAGCATGGCCATGCCGAGCAGATGGAGGAAGGCATCACGAGGCGAACCCGACACCCGCTTCTTTGGCACGGGCACGGGGAGCGCCACGTCGGCGAATGCGTCGAGGGCGTTCCTAGCCTCGCGCGGCGACCAGCCGCCCGATTCGGCAGCCTGGGCGATGTCGGCTCGCGTCATGCCGCGTTCCAGACAGGCCTTCACGAATTCGACGAGCACTTCGGGAACGGATGCCATGAGCGGGTTCTCCATCTGTACGTGGGGAAAGTCATCCATGCAATTTTCCCACTTAAAAACATCCGATTGTTTTCAAGGATAGTCCGGTCAACGGCACGTCGGCAAGCGTTGGACGGTTGACGAACTGCCGATTGGGTGAAGGTTGAGGCCGTTCGCGGCACGTCGGGCTGTTTGGCGGCTGCAACGCTCCCCCCAAACCACCGCTGTGCGAGCAGTTCTTCACCGTCGGCGTAGCTCTTCCCTGAGTCCGGCTGGCGGGTGGCGGATCACGGCCGCCCTCAAAGCGAGTGAATGTCGATCGCTGGCAGTAAAGTCGGGCGCGATCGGGACGGTCTCTACGTCGTCATGCACCTGGACGAGTTCGCCCCAGTCGGTCAGCGGCCCGCGAGCGGGAGAAAGCGGAGGCGGCTCGAGCGGCTCACCAAGATACATGAGAATCTTACGGACGGGCCCTGGATCGGTGATGAATGCAATCCGCCGGATGTCGCCGCCGCAGTTCGGGCACTCCAGTGGAAACTCCGCACCAACTCAAGCCATGAGTTTTGCCCAAGCTAGGCTCTTTCGACGCTGATCCGGCAAGGGTTGTTGTGGGTCGGCGGGCCCCGTCATAATCGCGAACCCGCACCGGCTGCTCACCGATTGTGAACGGACCGTTGACCGATCGATCCTTTCGTCAACCAAACTGGTGACAGCCATGAAAACGGTCACTCATGCACCACCGTGCGAAACGGGAGGGCGGATGACAATGATCGTGTGACTCGGTTATCAGCAGCAGATGGTGTCGGATCTATGGTGACAGAAAAACAGATTCTGACACGATGCTCGTGCGTTCGATCATCGTGTGACTCTCTTAAACCCGGCAGAGCCGAAGCGGTACCTTTCTTGATTCCTCAAGCCCTAGAGCCGACAGAGCCCTGACCCCCGTTGCAAGCTCTGCAGGTCTGGCCGTTGCAGTCGCCCCCGAAACTCTACTCGCCCCCCGAATCCAAATCATTCGTACGCTCGATCGCAAGCGGTGAGGACGTCTCACGACGGCATCAGAGCGACTCTCCTTTCGTGTCCCTCGCGGAGCGAGGATTCCGCATGGACGGCAAAGACGCCACGGATGACGCTCGATTTCGTCGGAGAGGGGGGGTATGTTTTCTAGACTTGAATCTGACCCAAGCCCCCTCCGTTCCAAAGACACCCCATGCTCGGCCTGCCCCCCGTCACCCAGATGCTGATCCTCATCAACGTCATTGTCTATGTCACCGCGGGCATGGACATTCCCTTGCCGCCTGAGGAACTGGCGTTATGGCCGCTGGGCCCTCACTTCAGGCCGTGGCAGTTGCTGACTTACGGATTTCTGCACGGCGGCGTGTCGCACCTGATGTTCAATATGTTTGGTCTGTACATGTTCGGAGACGACATCGAACGCGTCTGGGGCTCCAAACGCTTTCTCACTTACTACCTCGTCTGTGTGCTCTCCGCGGGTGTCGCCCAACTGGCGGTTTCATTTCTGTGTGGCTCGAGGTCACCCACGGTCGGCGCCTCTGGCGGGGTCTTCGGATTACTCCTCGCTTTTGCCATGCTCTATCCAAACCGGATGATTATGCCTCTCATTCCGCCGATCCCCATGCGCGCGCCGATTTTTGTAGCATTGTACGGCGGGCTGGAGTTATTTCTGGGCGTCACTGGCACGCAGGCCGGTGTGGCTCACTTTGCCCATCTGGGGGGACTCGCCGGAGGCTACCTGTGCATCAAATTTTGGCGTTGGAGACGTTAAATGCTGCCGGGTTCGCACGCCGTACGACGGAAAAAACGGGTCGATCGCCGTTGGAATGCGGCCGTGATTTCGGAATTGAATGGTCACGATTGTCGTAAGAATTCGGCAATCGACGGTGGAGTCCGGCGTCAGCAATACTGTCCGAATCCGCTGTCGATTGCCGATTTTGATCCCCAATATCTCTGACCGTCGTGGACGTCACAAGCGTGGTCCACAACGATACGGAGGAACCAATGCGGATCCACAGAGGCGGGCGGATTCCAGAACCGGCCACCTCGTAAACTGCACCCGTTGGTAACAACTCACGTTTCGTCCCTGTTACGGAATGAGGGGTGGCTCACTCGTCTGGTGCGTGGTGCTGTTGGAGTCACACCAACGTCGAAACCGATCCAGAGAGAGATAGACGACGGGTGTTGTGTACAGGGTCAGCATCTGACTGACGATCAATCCTCCGACGATGGTAATTCCCAGCGGCCGCCGAAACTCGAATCCTTCACCCGTTCCTAGAGCCAATGGTAGCCCACCCAGCAGCGCTGTGAGCGTCGTCATGGTGATTGGTCGAAAGCGGAGAATGCACGCGCGAAAGATCGCTTCTTGCGGAGACATGCCGTGATTTCGCTCTGCATCCAAAGCGAAATCGATCATCATGATTGCATTCTTTTTGACGACACCAATCAGTAGCAAAATACCGATCAAAGCCATGACGTTCAGTTCGACGCGGCAGTAGAGCAATGCCAGTAACGCCCCGACGCCGGCAGACGGAAGAGTGGACAAAATCGTCAACGGATGAATATAGCTTTCGTAGAGAATTCCCAAAACGATGTATACCGAGACCAACGCCGCCAGAATTAGCAGCGGCTGATTTCCCAGAGAATCCTGAAAGGCCTGCACCGTTCCCTGAAACCTACCCCGAATGCTTGGGGGCATCCCCAGTTCACGTGCCACATGCTCGATTCGGGGCACAACGTCGCCGAGCGACGTCCCGGATGACAGATTAAAAGAGATCGTCACCGAGGGGAATTGTCCAGAACGATTGGCCGTCAGAGCTGTATTGACCGAAGTCTGACGAGACAGGGTGGAGAGCGGTATGGGAGCATGATTCTGCCCCTGCACAAAAATGTGACGTACGGAATCCGGGGTCTCTGAAAACTCGGGTTTGACTTGCATGACAACTCGATACTGGTTGAGAAATTGATAGATCGTCGACACCGGTCGCTGACCAAACGCGTCGTAGAGGGTGTCATCGATCATCGCCATACTAATTCCACGGCGCGACGCGGAATCACGGTCGATGGTCAACCGTGTTTGAAGTCCACGAGTCTGCTGATCGGAATTGAGATCGACAAGACCGGGTATCAGCCGCATCGCATTCAATAGTTTGGCGTTCCAATCGGTCAATTCATCAAGGTTTTCGCCCTGCAGGGTGTATTGGTATTGAGCGCCGCTGGACCGTCCACCGACGCGTAAATCCTGACTGGATTGGAGTAAAAACGATGCTCCGGGGATTGTCGAGGTTTTGCTGCGAATTCGGGCGATCACATCATCCGCACTGATCTTGCGCTCGTGCCGCGGCTTCAGGACAATAAACATGCGGGCATAATTTGCTTCCGCACCGAGGCCGCCCACACTGGCGATCAAGTTCGCAACCGCCGGGTCTTGAGACGTGATCGCCGCAAACTTCGCGACCAGTCGTGACATCGACTGAAAAGACGTGTCCTGATCCGCTCGTAAAACTCCGTTGACTCGACCGGTATCCTGTTGGGGAAAGAATCCCTTGGGGACTATGATGTACAGATAAACCGTGAGGGCAATCGTGGACAGAGTGACGAGCAGCATCGTCGGTTGATGACGCAACACGAGCTTCAATGTTGTGGCATAGAGGGTCAAGATCTTCTCGAAGACCGTTTCACTGATGAGATAGATTCGGCCTCGCCGCTGATCGTGGCGAGACTTGAGCAACACAGCGCAGAGCATCGGCGTTGCGGTCAATGACACAACAAGAGATACGAGAATCGCTGCCGAAAGCGTCACGGCGAACTCTCGGAACAGGCGGCCGACAATTCCGCCCATCAAAAGAATGGGAATGAAGACAGCAATCAAGGACAGGCTGATCGCTAGCACAGTAAAGCCAATTTCACGGGCTCCGCGAATCGACGCTTGCCGTGGTGACATTCCCGCTTCGATGTACCGAGTGATATTTTCAATGACAACGATCGCATCATCAACGACAAACCCCGTGGCAATCGTCAACGCCATGAGCGAAAGATTATTGAGACTGTACCCGGCCAAATACATCACACCGAATGTCCCGATCAGCGACACCGGTACGGCGACGCTGGGAATGAATGTGGCGCGAAGATCCCGCAGAAACACGAAGACGACCAGAACCACGAGCCCGACCGAAAGCAGCAATGTCCATTGAACGTCGTGAAGCGATGCGCGAATTGTTGCTGTCCGATCCATCATTACACGCAACGTCATCTCCGCCGGAATTTGCGCATCCAATTGTGGAATCAGAGACCGAATACGATCCACCGTTGCGATCATGTTCGCCCCCGGCTGACGGTAGATCACGATCGTCACCGCCGGTTGGCCGTCGGAGAGGCCATAGGTGCGGATGTCCTCTACGGAATCCGTCACGTCTGCCACGTCGCCCAGACGCAGTGGTGCGCCGTTTTGGTAGGAGATGATGAGAGATCTGTACGCGCTGGCTGTTAGCAGCTGATCCGTGGCCGTGATCGTCCACGCACGATGTGCATCCGAAATCTGACCCTTGGGTCGATTGGCGTTCGCCGCGTTGAGAACGGTCCGCACATCTTCCAGTCCGATACCAAGATGATTCAGCACGGTCGGATTTAGATCGACTCGCACCGCGGGAGGCGAGCCTCCGAGACCGATCGATCCAACGCCTGGCACTTGAGCCAGTCTCTGCAGCAGGATCGACGATGCCGCATCGTACATTTTAGGGCGGGTATAGCTGGTGGACGTCAGCGTCAAGATCATGATCGGAGAGTCAGCGGGATTGACTTTGCGATACGAGGGGTTGTTCGGCAGATTTGTGGGGAGTTGCCCACGGGCGGCATTGATTGCGGCTTGAACATCACGTGCCGCGGCATTGATGTCGCGATCAAGCTCAAATTGCATGGTGATCGATGTACCACCCAGCGAACTGGACGAGGTCATTTCGGTGACTCCCGCGATTCGCCCAAATTGCCGTTCCAAAGGGGCAGCCACCGACGACGCCATCGTTTCCGCGTTTGCCCCCGACAGCGAGGCACCCGCCTGAATCGTGGGGAAATCAACCTGCGGTAACTGTGCCACCGGCAGCAGTTGGTAACCGAGGCCTCCCGCCAATGTGATCGCGACCATGAGCAACGTCGTTCCGACCGGGCGATGGATGAAGGATGTGGAGAGGCTCACGCGTGCTCCTCATCCGGCACTCCCGAAACCACCGGAGCACGAAACATCGCTCCCAATTGGTCAAACCACAGATAAATGACGGGCGTTGTGTAGAGCGTCAGAATTTGACTGACGATCAGTCCGCCGATGATCGTGATCCCCAGTGGGCGACGCAACTCTGAGCCAACGCCGTTCCCCAAGGCGAGCGGAACGGCTCCCAAGAGTGCCGCCATGGTGGTCATCATGATCGGCCGAAAACGTAACAGACAGGCATCAAAAATCGCCTCGCGAGGCGATTTTTGATGCTGCCGTTGGGCATCGAGAGCGAAATCAATCATCATGATCGCATTCTTTTTGACGATCCCGATGAGCAAGATGATTCCGATCAGTGAAATGACACTCAATTCGATGCCGCAGAACAACATGGCCCCGAGCGCGCCAACACCGGCCGACGGCAGCGTCGAAAGAATCGTAATGGGGTGAATATAACTTTCGTAGAGCATCCCCAGAACAAGATACACCGTGACAATCGCAGCCAGAATCAGCAGAGGGGTGTTCCTGATCGATGCCTCAAAGGCAGCGGCCGTCCCTTGAAATCCAACACTGATACTCGGGGGAATTCCGAGTTCGTTCTTGGCGATGGAAATGACCTCAACGGCTTGGCCGAGTGAAACGCCCGAAGCCAAATTGAAAGAGACCGTCACCACAGGAAACTGACCTTGGTGATTGACTGTCAGCGGTGCGTGTGTCTCTTCGATGCGTGCAAAACTGCTTAAGGGGACGATGTCACCATGGGGTGTTTTAATCGAGATTTCTTCGAGATCACGCGGTTCGTTTTTGAAATCCGGTTTGACTTCCAACACCAGGCGGTACTGATTTAATTGGGTATACATCGTCGAAACCTGTCGCTGTCCGAAGGAGTCGTACAAGGCGTCATCAATCATCTGCGGTGTAATTCCAAATCGCGAGGCCGTGTCGCGATCGATGACGACTCGGACCTGCAGTCCCTCGCTCTGAAGGTCGCTGGCAACATCAATTAACTGCGGTGATTCCTGCAGTTTTTTGACGAGCCGCGTTGTAAACTCAGCCAGTTCGCCGGCATCGGGATCTTCCAGCGTATACTGGTACTGCGTGCGAGTGACCCGCGTTTCGACGGTCAAATCTTGGACCGGTTGCATAAACAGAGTGATCCCTGGGACCGTCGCCAAATGTCGCTTCAATCGCTGAATGATTTCCGTGGCATTCTTGTTGTCTCGTTCTTTCAGCGGCTTCAAGTTGATCAGAATCCGTCCGCAGTTTAGCGTCGTATTCGTACCGTCGATTCCAATAAAGCTGGATAAACTGGCAACGGCGGAGTCGGTCAGGATCGCTCGATTCAGCGCCAATTGGCGGTCGGCCATCGCGTCGAATGAGAGGGATTGGGGGGCCTCCGAAATTCCGAGGATCACGCCGGCGTCCTGGACAGGAAAGAAACCCTTGGGGACGATCCTAAAAAGCTGCACCGTCGCCGCCAACGTGAGAACCGAAATCAACATCGTCCACGTCTGATGCTGCAGCACCCGCGTCAGTGTTTTCCCGTAAAACCAACTGACGGAATCAAACGCCGACTCGGAAACTCGAAATAACCAACCGTGCCTGGACGGGGGCACCTGTTTCAACAGCTTGGCACACATCATCGGAGTCAACGTCAGTGACACGATCGCGGAAACGAGAATCGTGACACTCAGTGTCACCGCAAATTCGCGAAACAAACGCCCGACAATATCCCCCATCAACAACAGTGGGATCAAAACAGCAATCAGGGAAACACTCAGTGAGATAATCGTAAACCCAATTTGCTCGGATCCCTTGAGGGCGGCATTGAGTGGTGATTCCCCTTCTTCAAGATACCGTATGATGTTTTCAATCATCACGATCGCATCATCGACAACGAAACCGGTAGAGATTGTCAGGGCCATCAATGTCAGGTTGTTGAGGCTGTATTTCAGGAGGTACATCACGGCAAACGTCCCCACCAGTGATAACGGCACGACGACGCTCGGAATGAGGGTCGCGGGAACATTGCGTAGAAAGACGAAGATTACCAAAACGACAAGGATGATCGTGATTCCCAACTCGCGGGTGACGTCTTCCACAGAAGCTCGGATCGTGACCGTACGGTCGGTGAGTGTTGTGATGACCACCGAGGCCGGCAAGGATTCCTTCAGTTGTGGAAGCAGTAACTTGACTCGGTCAACGACCTCGATGATGTTGGCTCCGGGTTGGCGTTGGATATTCAAAATCACCGCCGGCGTTTCATTCATCCAGGCCGCCTGTCGCTGGTCCTCAACACCGTCGATGACGTCGGCAACATCCGAAACATGGACCGAGGCCCCGTTCCGATGGGCAATGATCAATTTTCGGTACTGTTCGCTTGTGAGCACCTGATCATTGACGCCGATCGTAAACGCCTGTCGAACACCGTCAAAACTTCCCTTGGCCTGATTGACGTTGGCCTGTGCCAAGGCGATCCGCAGGTCTTCCAAATTCAATCCGAGAGACGCTAGCGATTTTGGATTGGCCTGAATTCGAATCGCCGGCTTCTGGCCACCGCTGATACTGACCAACCCCACACCGGATAACTGAGAAATTTTTTGGGCGATCCTCGTATCGACAATGTCTTCAATCTGCGACAGCGGCAAGGTTTCTGAGGACAGGGCGAGTGTCAGGATTGGAGCATCGGCCGGATTTGTCTTGGTATAGATCGGGGGGTTTGGCAGGTCGCGCGGCAAAAGATTGGTGGCGACATTGATCGCGGCTTGGACCTGCTGCGCGGCAACATCAATATCAAGTTCCAGCGAGAATCGCAGAGTAATCAGGGAACATCCTTCGGAACTGGAGGACGACATCTGCGTCAGACCCGGCACCTGTCCGAATTGTTTTTCCAGCGGTGCGGTCACCGTCGATGTCACCACGTCAGGACTCGCCCCCGGATAGAACGTGACGATCTGAATCGTCGGATAATCAACTTGAGGCAATGCCGAAACCGATAATTGCTGATAGCCAATCATTCCGGCGAGCAGGATGGCGATCATCAGCAGGACCGTCGCCACGGGCCTGAGAATAAATGGCCGAGACAAATTCAGAGTCATCGGCCGCCCTTTGCATCGCCGGCCTGCCTCTGTTCAGGCTCACTCAGGGTTTTGTCCTGCTGCGTCTCGCGTTCTCGGAGGATGACTTTTCCACCGGGCTGCAGCTTGTCGAGTCCCTCTGTCACAACGATTTCACCCAAGACCAAACCAGTTGTGATCGAGGTCTCGCCACCCTCGACGGGGCCGAGTTCGACCGGACGCAGTTCCACCGTCTGATCGGCTTGAACCACGTAAACAAAGGAGAAACGCGGGCCACGTTGGATCGCTGCGGAGGGGACGAGGATTGCGTCTCGCACAGTCTCAATCAGCAATCGCACATTGACAAACTGATTCGGGAACAGTCGATTACCTTCGTTCTCGAAAATCGCCTTGAGCCGCACAGTCCCCGTCGCGGGATCGACCTGATTGTCGATCGCTAACAGCGAACCTTGGGCGAGTTTCGTTCGAAATTCGCGATCGAAGGCTTCCACGACCAAGGGTTGTCCGGGTTTCTCTTTCGCTTGAACGCGGGCAATGTCATCCTGAGGAATTGTGAACACGACGGCGATCGGATGGAGTTGATTAATCACGGCGATGCCGAGGGCGTCATTTGCGAGCACAATATTTCCCTGGTCCACCAGTCGCAATCCAATTCGCCCACCCATGGGGGCGATGATCCGACAATACGTGAGCTGCAATGTTGCATGGGCGACCGCCGCTCGATTGGCCTGCAGCGATCCCTCCGCCTGCTGAATTAAGGCTATTTGCTCATCGACTTGCTGCTGTACGATCGTTTTGGATTTGATGAGATCCTGAAATCTCGCCAATTGCGAATGGGCGAGTTTCAAGGTCGCCTCGTCCCGCGCCCGTTGGCCTTCTGCCTGATCTCGCAGAACTTCAAAGGAACGTGGGTCAATTTCCGCAAGCAACTCCCCCTCTTGAACCATCTGTCCTTCGGTGAAGGCCACGTTGACCAACTCACCATCGACCCGAGTTCGAACGGTCACGGTCTTGAAAGCGGTTGCCGCACCCAGACCATTTAAAAAAATGGGCAGGTCCTGTTGTCGTACGGTCGATGTCACCACCGGAGTGGGACGCATTTCTCGTTTTGAAGGGGGACTGGCTGTGGGTGGGATCACGCGGGCAATCCAGGTCATCCACACCTCTGGAAAATACCAGCCCGTGGCAGCCAACAGGCACACGATCAGCCAACAGAGTCCCCGGCGCCAGCGGACTCGTGGCCGGGGTCCTGTGGTCGTAGGCAATGCCTGTGACGGACTCCACTCCGATCCTTGCAACGGTCGTGAACCACGATCAAGAGCCGACTCGGGAGCGGGATCCGCCTGCTGGATGATTGGATTCCGTTTCATCAAAAAGTATGCCTCAATCGGGACTCGTGTTGATCGGATCCGGGGAGCATCACGACGGGAATTCAACGTGGTGGGAGTGCCGGCGGGTGCTTCGTCGAAGGTCAGTGAACATCATGAGCATTTCCCCTACCGATTGAAAAGCGATACGGATCAAGAGTGACACGAAATTTTTGCCACGACTGGCAAGAAAATCCTGCGTTTGCCCGACCTGTGGACTGATGATGTGGGGGAGAAGGAGTGCCGGAAGATGTCCTGCGGCCTGATCCGTCTCCTCAGCGGAATCTCTTTCTCGACAAACAGTCTTCATGTCCCCCGTCACTGAGGAGCGGCGTTTTACGTCTGATGCCCTCAAATTCGAAAGAGGCGACTGGACGGCTCGCCCACCGAATCAGGCGATGTGTCACGATTGTCTGCGCAGGCATCAATCAGGAATTTCGTCTAGAGACAACATTGACACAGAGCATCAAGCCCTGTTCGCTGCCGATATCGAGTGTCTGAGACGGTCCACGAAACCCTGTTTTTGCGTCGTTATCCATGAACTCCGCGCGTTCCAGGAAACGACGAGTGTTTCGCGGCCTTCAAACTGTGGAACTTTATTTTCTTGACGAGGCTTAACAGGGAACACATCAGTCTCGTCTTGACGGATTCTAACAATTGACGGACAAGTAGAAATTGCCGAAACAACAGGGCTAGGGACGGGCGCAGCCATCCTGTCTCAACAGACATCGGAGAACGATCGGACGTCACGCACGAACAGCGACGAAACGTCTGAAAACACCTGGGGACAATCGTGGATTTCTACTCCTTCGGTCACAATATCGCCTTTATTTCTCGGTGAGACTCAATGAATGGATTCCGGATATTTCGTGTGCCGTTCGATGTATTGTGTCACGGTCGGATCGTTGGCCTCACGGTGCAAATCGCGGTGGGGATCTGTTCAGCATCTTGCATTTTGTTGTTGTTATCACGCAGACTTTCGCCCTTGTCGGACGTGGAAAGTTTGTTTCTTGTCTTATTTCTTCAGTGGCACACGTTCGGTTTGACGCTTGCCAAATTCGGAATTGATCAGCTGGTCTTTTCCCAGGTGACCCACGATCCGTCTACGGGCTTTTGCTTCCCTCGGGTGATCTGGCGTTGTTGCCTGCCCGTGGCCGTCGTCTATTCGCTAGCCTCCAGTTTTTGGCTTGGCGGATACACCGCTTTCGTGCTGAGTGTCTGCATCGTTCTCGATTGCTATTCGGTTCTGTCGTCGGCCGATTGGAACGCGCGTGGCCGCTACTTGGCCGTCGCCGCGTGCAGCCTGATCAATTACCCGATCTTTTTTGGTTTGACAGGAATTCTCACGTGTTTCATCGAGGTGCAACGCGAACACGTCATGAGTTGCTTTCTGGCGTCGAGTCTGCTGCGGGCGGCGTACTGCCACAAGTACCGCGATGACGAGACGCGGCGTCTTGTCGACCCCTTGATGCCAGTCGGTCTTCTGAGTCAGCAACTGCTGAACTATTGGCTCTTTCGAGGTGACCAATTGCTGCTGATGGCCAACTGGAGTTGGGCCGCGCAGCAGCCAGAAACCCGCGACTATTTGCTGAACGCAAAATTCGGGGAATTGACAGCATACTTGGTCACATTAGTCGGCGTGGTGGTATTGCCGCTCTGGTTTCTTGGTCCCGATGATTCTTGGCGAAAAAAAGTCCAGCGAATCTCCGTTATCTTTCTGTGTGGCTGGATACTGCTAGGCATCACCAAGTTCTTTTATCTCCGTATAATGCACGGATCGGCCTTGCCCGGCTGTGCGATCCCGTTATTGATCGTTGCCGCCTGCGCTCAGCCATCGCATCTGTTGATCTATTCCTTCCTGCGGGCCCACTGTTTACGGGGACTGCTCAGAACCCTGGCTCTGGCCGCGTGTTTCGGAGCCATGACCACGGTCCTGATGGTCTCTTCCAGTCACTCGTGGTATCCGGCTCTGGCGTGGGGAGCCGCTGGCCAGACGGCTGTGTTTTGTGTGATACCGCTCCTTTTTCATTGGGGCTCGCCGCGTTGCCTGGTCTCCACGGTAGCGCCAATACCGCAAGGGAGTCGGCGTCATCGCGCGTCGGAAACAAAATTCCCCGAAATCATCACACGCGTATCTGTGAATGAACGCGTGGCGTGACGGAAGGAGAGATTGGTGCAGTTTCTTTGCGATCTTCTCTTCGGCATTGGCGTCATAGCCTTGACGTGGTTCTACGTCTCTGTCTTGATCCATCGACACCGCTGTTTGTTACCGCACCGTTGGATGTTTGGAACAGCGATCGTCGTCTGGTCAATTGTGATCCTCTTCAAATTCAACTACTTGGACTACGTCGTTCCACCACAGGACTCGATTTATCACCTCAATCAAGCCGACGAAATCGCAGCGCGCATTAGCTTTGGAGATTGGTCCCTCGCTAAGCAGCATTTCTCGCCTGGAAATCCGGGATTTCAGTTGATCTTGGGGCTGGCGATGTCTCTGGCATCGCCGTCGTCCTATTTTCTTCGGATCGCTTTCGCGGCGATTGCGTTTTGTGGCATCTTATCCGTTTTGGAAACGATGATCATTGCGACCGGAGCGACTCGGATGCCGTTGCTTCCAGTCGCCGCCACATTGCTGCTCCCCTCGGTGATTTTCTGGACTCCGGAGGTTCTGAAAGAAGCCGGCACACTCTGGGGTTGTTGCAGCATGCTGACGTTGGCTTTTCCGATATCCCCTGCCAGAAAAAAAACGACCATTTGGAAACCGTTGACCGGAATGATTGTTGTCGGATTTCTTCGGCCACAATGGCTGGTGATGTGGATGGTGGCATTCGCGGTGGCTTCCCTCTCCGCAAATCGGAAGTGGTTTCTTGGATTGTTACTCATCAGCTTGCTTTATCCAGCCGGCTTACTTTTAAAGATTTGTGCACCTGGCCTGATGGAAAAGGCGGAGATGGACGGAGTCCTCAGCGCCCGGCAGTCCTTTTTAGAAACTGCTATCTTGTCCGTGGAGTCCGCAGGCGGAAACACGCTGACGTATTATCTAGGGGGGCCGGTACCGATCGTCACGGGAGGGGCGATCATTTTTTTGCGGCCCTTCCCGTTCGAGATCCACAATCTCAACGAACTGATCAGCGGCCTCGAAGTGTGGATCTTGTCTCTCATCATGTTCGACAACTTCCGTCGACAGCCGAAGATTTCCGTGTTCTTACGCCAGCCCGGCATCGGTTTCTGCTGCTTGATCCTGCTGCTCTATTCGTGGGACTTTAGTTATCTCTACAGCATGGGCTTGGCTGTGCGTCAACGAGTGGCTGTTCTTCCTGTAATGCTGATATTGGCCTTTCTACCGCAAATCATTCGGGCCAATGCGGGGTCTGTTTTAACGCAAGGCCGCAAGGATCCTCCACTCAGACGCCCTGGTCGCGTGATCGCCAACAGCACTCTCAAACAACGAGTTTCGAGGGCTCATCAATCAGGACGGTCATCAACTCCTCTCGATGTGTAACGTCATCAATAGCGGATGAGTGACGGATATGGTTTCAACACGTAACCGAGTCCACGCCCACCACGGCGTTTTGCAAGAGGCGACAGACCGTTTCCAAATCGAGGGAGACACTGTCGGGAATGATGCGCGTTCGGCAGAACCGATGTTCCTACTTTTTCCAGAACACGTGGGCTTGATGATCGATCTTTTTTGTGGGGCAAACCTGCATCAAGAGGATCCTGATCACAAAGGCCGAGCGAGCCATCGCCTCGTCTCTTGGGTGTCATGGGATGGCAGCCGTTACGGGGTTTCGAAGGCCGAGACGTCCGATCCGTCACGTGATCCAACCCCTCACGCCCATCGAAGGACCGCTGATCGTGGCCTTGCCCGTGACAGGCTTTAACCGCCGTTGACACACAATGCGAACATGTGTTAATCACCGCAAGCCATCTCGTCTTTCGGCATTTTTTGCAGATTGAAAGCTCCGATCCCATGATCCGTATACTGGCGCTGCCTCGATTCACACCCCTCGCGGCGGGGTCTCGTTACCGCATCTATTGCTATCTGAATTATTTGCGAGACCAAGGCTTCTCTATTGATGTGGCCCCCTTTTTGGGTGATGACTATCTGCATGCCATGTATCAAGGCCGACGGAAATCGTATCTTTCCATTGCGTCCTCGTACTTCAATCGTGTGGCTCAGCTTCTCAAATTGAACCGATACGATCTGGTGTGGATTGAACGGGAAGCTCTTCCGTGGGTTCCCGCTTGGATTGAGTCCTTACTTTTAAAAAACGGGCATCGAGTTATTGTCGATTATGATGATGCGTTGTTTCACCGATACGATTCACACCGGCTGAGCATTGTACGAAATGTATTGGGGAAAAAAGTCCGCGTGATGATGCGTCAGGCAACAATGGTCATCGCGGGTAACGACTATCTGGCAAATTATGCAAGAGAATCAGGCTCGAAATGCGTTCGCCTACTGCCCACGGTCGTTGATCTCGAAAAATATCAGTTGGCGGCTCCGCGCGAAGAGGCCGGGCTGAACGTCGGCTGGATCGGGACACCCGTGACCGCACGCCAGTTGCAGGAAATTCAGCCGGCTTTGCGAACGTTTTGCCAAGACGGTACGTCACGCGTCACGGTTGTTGGCGCCGGTGATATTCGTCTTGAAGGTGTTCCGGTCGTGGTCCGTGAATGGTCGGAGGAGACCGAAGTCGCCGAAATACAGAAGTTTGATATTGGCATCATGCCCTTGTCCGAAACGGATCGTTTTTGCAGAGGAAAATGCGGCTTGAAATTGATTCAGTACATGGCCTGCGGGGTGCCAGTCATCGGGACTCCCGTTGGCGTTAATAGTGAAATCATTCGTCATCAGGTGACGGGATATCAAGCATCGACGCAAGAGGAATGGGTTCACGCTTTGATGGCGATGAAGCAAACTTTGGAGAATCGCCGTCACATGGGATTGGCCGGCCGACAATTGGTAGAACAGAAATATTCGTTGCAGCGGGCGGCTCCGAGGTTAGCTGAACTGTTCCGAGAGGCTCTCGGTCAAACAGATCGAGTCCAGTGGGGAAAAGCCGCCTAAAACGCGGTGGCATTGTTCCGACACGTCTCAGACAAACTCGACTGTCTCAGGCCCATGCCGTTGCAGGATTGACAACCGATGGAATCGTTCGCCGTGATGATGCGGCACACATGGAATGGGCCAACGAACGGTTTTGAAGGATCTGATAAAACTTAGGGAACGACTGCTCGCGACTCTGACCCATTCGGAATTTGATACGCCTCACAACTCGTCCTAACAGCATTTCGGCGAGCACGTTCACCAGTCTGACAATGGAGTTTCTTATGTGTGGTATTGCAGGTGGTCTAACCCAATCTGGAATTTCCACTTCCACTCTCAATATAGCCTTGGACGCGTTACGTCATCGGGGTCCCGACGATTGTGGAATTTTCAGGCAGCGTTCGGTCGCGTTGGGAATGCGGCGGCTCGCGATCATCGATGTCGCGCACGGACAGCAACCGATCTCGAACGAAGACGGATCTGCCGTCGTCGTGTTCAACGGAGAAATCTATAACTACGTCGAACTGATGCGCGAACTGAAATCGCGTGGTCATCAGTTTCGGACGGCATCCGATACGGAGACATTAGTCCATCTCTACGAGGAGTATGGTCCGGCCATGTGCTCTCGGTTGCGGGGGATGTTTGCGTTTGCCATTTGGGATGAGCGGAAGCAATCCTTGTTTATCGCGCGCGATCGGTTTGGAAAGAAGCCCTTATACTTCGCGCGGACGATGGACGACGGGATTGTCTTCGCGTCGGAACTGAAGGCGTTGCGTCCCTTGCTGGCAGAAGCGGGGATTGGCGAAGCGATTAATCCTCAGGCGATCTACGACTACCTCTCGCTGGGTTCGATTCCTCAACCATCCACGATCTACCGCAATGTGGAATGTCTTCCGCCGGGAAGTTGGTTATCGATCACGCCCACTGGAATTCGCCAAGAGTGCTACTGGCGTCTCGATCAAGCGATCACTGTCAGTGAACTCTCTTATTCAGAAGCGAAGGAACGGACACGTGAATTGGTCGCCGATGCCGTTCGTGTCCGCCTGCGGAGCGACGTCCCGCTCGGAATCTTTCTGTCAGGAGGACTCGATTCGTCTGTAATTGCCTATGAAGCATCGAAGGTGATCGGTCCGGAACTGCAAACGTTTACCGTGGCGATGCCCGATCGGCGGCTCGACGAATCGGCCGTGGCGAGCCGCACGGCGCGCGCGCTCGGCATCAAAAATGAAGTGCTGACATTGGATGTGATCCCCGAACGCGATCTGATCAATCTTGTACAACACTTTGACCAGCCGTTCGCCGATTCCAGTGCCATCCCCTCGATGGCTGTGTCGCGTTTGGCTCGACAGCGTGTCTCTGTGGTACTCAATGGCGACGGCGGGGACGAATTGTTTGCCGGCTATCGTCGCTATGTGGCGGCGGCGTGGAGCCCTTACTTCCGCTATCTACCCAATTTTGCGGCGATGGCGACAGCGAATGGTCTACAGTATTTCAGGACTGGACGTCGCTCTAGCTGCGGGTTTGCCGAGCGTTTCCTACGCGGGCTGTCGTCCTCGAATGGGGCACGTTACCTGCACTGGACCAACGATCTCCTTAAGGAGGATCTCAAGCACACGTTATGGAAAGGCCAGCCGCAGCGTGCCACCGAAGAGTGGCTCGACAGCCTCGCCACCGAGCCACTTTCTAGCCTGAAGAAACACATGATGCTGGACGGACGCGTCAACCTGCTGAGCGATCTGTTGGTCAAGATGGACATGGCCACGATGGCCTCCTCCTTGGAAGGGCGATCACCGTTGATGGATCATCATCTTGCCGAATTCGCGTTGTCACAGCCCGATAGATATCTCGTGCACGGCAATCGCACCAAATGCCTGCTCCGCGATGCCTATGCCGGATTGCTGCCGGACGAAGTTGTTCGCGGAGCCAAACGCGGATTTGAAGTGCCACTGCGTGGTTGGCTGACACACAATCTGCGGCCGATGCTGTTCGATTTGCTGGGACGGCCGAATGCCTTCGTACGCAACTGGATCGATGGACGGTTCGTCGACACAATGCTGAACCAGCCACCTACCAACAACTTCAACTGGGATGGCCTGATGTATTCGTTACTGGTCCTCGAATTGTGGCTCGAACAGCATTCTGTCGTCACACCAGTCGTCACCCAGTCGTCAACACCAAGTCGGCGTTCACCGCAACTGGTGCTCGCCTGATGTCCGTGCGTGTCTAATTTTGTTTTCCATCGAACGTCTTCTGTATTAGAGAGAGCCATTTCATGCCTGTTGTCTCAGATGCTTCGGACTGTTCTACGACGCGGAAGAGCTCGGCAGTGCCTGACGGCAGAACGGTGACAGGAACTCCCGCTATGTCCGAGTCATTCAGCGAGCCTTGGCGACTAGTCCACTTGGCAACGGAGGGAGTCAGCATCGATGTCCTGCAACGAGGTCAACTCGCCTATTTTCGCCAACTCGGTTTTAAAGTCACAGCAGTCGCCGCGCCCGGTCCTTCACTGAGTCGTGCGGCCGATCGTGAACAAGTGGATGCGATCGCCATTCCGATGGCACGAGAAATGAGTCCGTGGCGTGATGCCGTTTCGTTGTTTCGATTATGGCGTCTGTTTCGGCGACTGAAGCCAGACATCGTGAACGCCGGGACACCGAAGGCGGGCCTGTTGGGGATGATAGCTGCTCGACTGGCTGGGGTTCCCGTTCGCGTCTATACGCAACGTGGCCTTCGTTTGGAATCGTGTACCGGCTTGAAGGAACTGTTATTGACGTGGACGGAACGGTTGGCCTGCCTCTGCGCCGATCGTGTGGTCTGTGTCGGAGCGAGCCTCCGTGCCGCCTGCCTGGCGCGACGTTTGGTCTCCGCCAACAAGGCTCTTGTTTTGGCCGACGGTTCTTCCAAGGGAGTCGATTCCGCACGCTTCGGTAAATTCCGGCCGGCGGACGAGTTGTGCAATTTACGGCACACTCTGGGGCTGACCGCGGATGCTCCTCTCATTGGATTTGTTGGCCGAATGACCCGTGACAAAGGATTGAACGAGCTGCAACTCGCTTTTAAGAGCTTGCGTGATCGCCATCCTCAGGCACGATTACTTCTCGTGGGCGATTTTGAAGCCGGGGATCCCGTCGAAGCTCGAACGATCGCAGCCCTACGCAACGACGACCGCGTTCTGATGACAGGCTTTGTCGCCGATACCGCACCCTACTACCACTTGATGACGGTCCTCGCTTTTCCTTCCTATCGTGAGGGATTTCCGAATGTTCCGCTGGAAGCGGCCTGTGCCGGAGTTCCGGCCGTCGGCTTCGCTGCAACGGGAACGATCGACGCCATACAGGACGGCGTCACTGGCCGCATTGTGCCGTTGCATGACGTGGCTGCGATGGCGCGAGAACTGGAACGGTATCTGGCCGATGCGGAACTGCGTCAGCGACACGGCACCGCCGCTCGCGAACGTGCCATTCGTGACTTTACACCGGAAAGAATTTGGCACGAACTACACACCCAGTATCTCGAGCTACTCCACTCGAAAGGAGTCGAAATTCCAACTCGTGTGACAATCCCATCGGTCTCGTCGCGACCTGTTGACCAAGTCGCAGCATAGACAGCGTGGATCATGAGAAGGTTGTTCGCGTGCGGATCCTTGATGAGATCCGAAGACCGCCAGACGTTTCTGGAGAAGACACGCATCACACATCGACCGCCTCGAGGTGTGATCCTTGGGACTTGGTGTCCAACTGGAATTGCATCAAATTGCTTCTTTTCTATAGATTACGGCGGAAGTCATCCAAGGTACCGTTCTGCGTTTTCGAAAGAAACCGTTATTTTCTGGGGGATTGGTTTTCCCCTTGAACAACGGAGAAGGGATTCTCGATGCCACAGGTTTCCGGCAACCGCCTGTACCGCTGGTTTGGTAAGAGGTTGTTTGACGTCGTCGCCTCTGCGGGACTGTTGATCGTACTCAGTCCACTGCTGGCCGTACTGGCCCTGCTGGTGCGCATTCGACTCGGTTCACCGGTGATCTTTCGTCAGCCGCGACCCGGCAAGAACGGTGACGTTTTCACGATTTGCAAATTCCGCACAATGACGGATGCGTGCGATGTGGAGGGGCGATCCTTGCCCGATGCACAGCGTCTTACACCGTTTGGACGATGGCTCCGGTCAAGCAGCCTCGATGAACTCCCGGAGCTGTGGAACGTGCTTCGTGGAGAAATGAGTCTTGTGGGGCCCCGTCCCTTGATGACGAGTTATCTGCAAATGTATTCGCCCGATCAGACGCGTCGACATGACGTCTTGCCAGGAATTACGGGTTGGGCGCAGGTCCATGGGAGAAATACCGTGGAGTGGGCAGAGAGATTCAAACTCGACGTGTGGTACGTGGACCGCTGCAACGTTTGGCTCGATCTCAAGATTTTGTGGATGACTCTGGCGACGGTGGTGAGCCGCGCCGGGATCACGGCGGAGGGTCATAGCACCATGCCCGAGTTCACGGGTGACTCAGCCAAGGAGAACGCTCCGAAAATCGTAGTGGTCATTGGCGCGGGTGGTCACGGAAAGGTTGTCGTCAGTACGTTGCAGTCTGCGGGAGTGCCTGTGGATGCCGTCTACGATGATGATTGTCGTCTGTGGGGAAAGCACGTTTTGGGTGTCCCTATCCGCGGACCGGTGGCGGAACTGCTGATGTCGCATGATCTGGCCGGAGTCATTGGGATTGGAAACAACGCCGTCCGACAGCGGCTGTCTGAACTGCTGCCGCTGACATGGCTGACGACGATTCATCCTCGGGCCTTCGTTCATCCCTCCGTTGTTCTCGGGCGAGGCACGGTGGTGTTTGCCGGTGCCGTGATCCAACCGGACGTGATCGTCGGAGAACATACGATCGTCAATACGATGGCATCGCTCGATCACGATTGTCGCATTGGAAACTTTGTTGCGGTGGGCCCCGGAACTCATCTTTCTGGAACTGTTGCACTGGGCGATCGAAGCTTTTTGGGGACCGGATGCAGTGTCATGCCGAACCTACAAATTGCCGATGACGTGACTGTCGGCGCCGGGACCGTGGTGATTCGAGATTTACCACGCGGTTGCACGCTCGTGGGGTCCACGCCTCGAATGCTTCACTTCCCTTGCCTCGCGGAGGACGGCCACGAATCGGCCTGACGATTCCGCTTATTTTACTGCGCACTGAGATATTCTTTTCCGCTCCAGAAGAGCCAACTCCATGATGCAACAAACTCCACACAACGTTTTCAATAATTCCCCAGAAGAATCGGCCGGACACTTGGCGATTGAAGGCGGTCAACCCATCCGAACCGCAGGGCTCTCGGCATGGCCCTTTTTTGACGAAGAATTGATCGAGGCCTCTTCCAATGTATTGCGATCCGGCAAGGTGAACTATTGGACCGGGGAAGAAGGACGGTTGTGGGAGAAAGAATATGCCGCATCCATCGGCTCGCAGTACGCAATCGCTCTGTGCAACGGAACCGTTGCGCTCGAATTGGCTCTTTACGGACTGGGAATTGGCCCCGGTGACGAAGTGATTGTGCCGAGCCGGACATTTATCGCGTCGGCAAGTTGCGCGGTCATGCGCGGCGCAATACCGGTTGTGGCCGATGTCGATCGCGACAGCCAGAACCTGACTGTCGAAACGATTCACGCTGTCACGACGCCTCGCACAAAGGCGATCATTGCCGTTCATTTAGCCGGATGGCCCTGCGACATGGACCCGATTCTGGAGTTTGCCGAAGAACGCGGGATCAAAGTCATCGAGGACTGTGCTCAAGCACACGGAGCGACCTACAAGGGAAGGCCGGTCGGTTCGATCGGGCATGTCGGAGCCTTTTCGTTCTGTCAGGACAAAATTATGACGACCGGGGGCGAGGGAGGCTTGATGACCACCAACGATCGTGAACTCTGGAACAAGTGTTGGAGTCTGAAAGACCACGGAAAATCTTGGGAGTCTCTGCAGAAGCCGCATCAACCGCACCTGTTCCGCTGGTTACATGAGAGCTTCGGAACGAACTGGCGTCTTACGGAAATGCAGTCGGCGATGGGCCGGATCATGCTGCGACGACTACCCGAGTGGGTGGCCACACGCCGTCAACACGCCGCGACGCTGACAGCGATGTTGTCGTCCGTCCACTCATTACGCATCCCACAGCCACCCGCAGAGATGTCTCATAGCTACTACAAGTACTATGCCTTCGTTCGTCCGGAGCGACTGCAAGACGGCTGGACGCGAGATCGCATCGTGCAAAGCATCCAAGCGGAAGGTGTGATGTGCGGTCCCGGTTCGTGCAGCGAAATCACTTTGGAAAAAGCCTTCGATGGACCGGGCCTTCGACCCCTACAGCGTCTGCCCGTGGCACGCGAGATCGGTAAGACGAGCCTCATGTTCTTAGTCCATCCCACACTGACGACCACTGAAATTCAGCAGACCGGTCAGGCCATCGCCAAGGTCCTGAACGTGGCAACTCGGGCGCGGCACCGCCGCTTACCTCATGCGGCGTGATGCTCGTTGGCTGAAAATGACAATCTTCTCTGTCGCTGGGTTGGGCGATTCATGGCACACGACTCGAAACGGTCTCGCTCCAGACATCGAAGTCATCACTCCATCGACTTCGGAGCCAGTCGCGAGCGGGGCACGCAACCGTTGCTCGTCACAGCAACGGACGTTTGCCTAGGGGTCACCTTTATCGGAGTGACAGTCTGCTTCGGCGGTCGTGCGGCGGTGGGACAGTTAATCCTCGTGATCGGTGCCTCTCTGACAGCGTGTTGTTGGGCGTTACATCAGCTCACTTCGCGTGACTCCCAATGGGCTTGGACCGGTAGTGAATGGCTCTGGTTGGCAGGTATCGCCATCGGAGTGAGTCAGATTATTCCGTTGCCTCGGGATTGGCTGCTGGCGATCTCGCCCCAGATTGGAAAGATCCTACTACCTCCCGGTGACGACATGGGAGCCACGGTGGGAGCTGATGCCTGGAATCAGTTGTCGCTCGCCCCGTGGGAGACGACCTCGGGGCTGGCAATTTTTATTGCGTACTTCATGCTGTTCTTCGTCATTGTGCAGCGTGTCACGACAATCAGGGAGGTGGAACACAAGATCTACGGCGTGGGAATTCTTGCCGTCGTGATGGCGGTGTTTGCACAACTGCAGTGCTTCATGAGTAATGGTAATTTTTTTTGGTTTTACGCGCATCCGTTCATGACAACAGACCAAACACCTCAGGGTTGTTTTACAAACCACAACCATCTGGCCCAGTTTTTGGCATTGGGCCTCGGCCCTTTGGTCTGGTGCGTTCTCCAGAGAAAGGGGGTGCATAAACAACCGGAAGAGTCTGCCCCGCTCCCCTCCCATAGGGGTTGGGTGATTCCCGTCGTCTCCTCTTTCGGGCTGGTCACTGTAGTCCTGACAGCTCTAATGACGCTCTCACGTGGTGGCTTACTGGCGACCTCCATCGCCCTCGTGCTCAGCATAGGAACGCAGTGGCGCCTTGGCCTGGTATCCGCCAAGCACTGCTTGGGACTCGTCGTTCTCACTTTGGTCATTGGGGTGATCTGCAATCTCACGGGAAATGAAGCGAGTCTCAATGCGCGATTCGAAAAGACGTCTGGACGGATGCACGTTTGGCGGGCCAACATCGCGGTCGCTCACGATTTTCCGATTTTGGGAACCGGCGTGGGAACTCATGCGGATGCCCATCAACTGCACCTCGAACAGCCGTTGGAGGGACATGAATTCACTCATGCCGAGAACAGCTATTTACAAGTCGTGTCAGAAACCGGGTTCGTCGGATTGGGGCTCGCGGCGTTGTTCATCATCACAGGCCTGTGGTGGTGCTTGGGAACGCTGCAAAATCCTGACACACGGATGAGCTCGATCGCCGCGGCAGTGCTGGGGAGTTTACTGGCAAATGTCACTCACGCCGTCGTGGACTTCTTCTGGTACACCCCTGCGTGCATGTTGCTGCTACTGGTTCAGTTAGCCTGTGTCTGTCGGCTGTATCGGATGCACCGTGAAAGTTCCGGGCGGAGTGTTTGGGCATGGCGCGTTTCTCGATTGATCTCGCTACCCACGTTGGGCGCCGTGATTGTCACGGCAGCGTGGATGATTTACGTCAAGCTACCGGCCGCATTGGCCGAGCCCGACCAGATGCGTTACGTCACACTTTCACTGACAGGGCCTGAGTTTTACGCTGACGACGAGGAACGGATCGCAGCACAGCACGAGAAACGACAGGCGGTGTTACGCGCGTCGTTTCTCGATCCGCATAACTCGCGACTGTTGGAATCAGCAGCAAAGGCGTATCTCGAGTGGTTCCATCTGCGTCAGGAGAAATCCGAAAATTCGATTCCGCTGAATCATCTGCGGGATGCCGTGCGCACCGCGGACTTCGAGTCTCTCGAAGCCATGCACGAATGGCTGCGCCGTTGTGCTGGCAAAAATCTGAAACTCTTGTCCAAAGCAACGAAGACATTCCAGCGGGCGTTGCAACAATCTCCGCTACGCGCCGATTCGTATGTTTATCTCTCCGATCTGGCCTTTATGAATCGCGAAGCGATTCGACTCGAGTCCGCTTATTTGAAGCAGGCTCTCACGCTTCGGCCTTACGATCCGGAAATCCGATTTGCCGGAGGACGCCATGCCATGGAGAATGGCGAGCTCGAACGAGCGATGGAGTCATGGCGTGTGGCGTTTGAACACAGCAAACGACGGCGAGAAGTCATCGCGAATCTGTTGGCTGGCGCGGCGACTCCCGATTTCTTTTTCGAAAACCTCAAACCGACCGGGAAGTCGATTGCTGTCTTGGCGCAGGCTTTTACCACAGCCGGACGGACTCACGAAGCTCGACAAATGTGGGTCCGATTCGTTCTCGAAGAAAGACAACGGCTGCAAGGTTCCCTCTCTGAGATGGAGTACGAATCCGTCGTATTAGGAATCCATGATGCTGACCTCGCTTTGGAAGAGCCGGAGGCGAGTGTCCCGCTGCTGTCTCAGGCCTTGGAACGACTCCCCTATAGCTTTCCCATCCATCAGGCACTGGGGATGACACTGTCCTCGCTGAACGAATTTTCCGAGTCGGCCGAGCATCTTCAATGGTGTGCTTCTCGGCGGCCCGATGACGCGGCGTTACAACGGGCGACGGCCCACGCTGTTAAAGAACGTCTCAAGACGCAACCCACCATCGGGACAAACCCTCATCGAGACATCGCACAGTAACTGTAAAACATTGACGAACTGGAAAAAAATCTTGATGCGTTGATGGAGGAACCGGCTGAAAAGCAGGCCAGAAAATGTCTGTTGCTGCCAAATTTCTCAGATCATCCGCTCGACTTTGCATTCCGTCGCAGGGAACAAATTTTCAAGAGCCGCCTGTTTCGAGAATCATCTGGCCCCTGTGTTGCCTCCCGACGCGTCCCTGATCCGCTCTTTTCATTGGGTATGTCCACCCCCCCCGCCGCAGATTCACCAGACACTGAGAGTGGTCAAATTTAATCCCTGATTGTCTGGCTCGGGCTTCGCGCAGTTGTGTGATTGGGGTAGAAAACTCTCCTTCGAATTTTCGGGGAGCATCTCATCATGTCGAACATACCATTTCCGTACATCATTCGTGAGAGCACTCGAGCTCGATACCTCCGATTTCGCGTGACGCTTGAACGTGGACTGGAGGTCGTCGTCCCACGCGGTTATGACTGTCGCCGAATTCCCCAATTGCTGGAAACAAATCGGGACTGGGTGCATCACGCGTTGAGTCGAGTCGATGCCGCAAGAGTGAGGCAAACGAACCATGCGGAGCGGAGCGTTCCGACTCAAATTTCGTTCCCAAGTGTCGGTCGAACGTGGCACATCGAGTTGCTGGCGACCCCGTCACGTTCGTTAAGTATCGCGGAACTGTCCGAGGACCGACTCCAAATTCGTGGGGACATCAGCAATATTTCGCTGTGCGACGTGACCTTGCAACGTTGGCTATTGCAACAGGCACACGAGATCCTGACTCCCTTACTGTGTCAACTCAGTCGCGAAACTGGCATCCCTTTTGCAAAAATGGCTCTTCGTAAACAGAAAACGCGGTGGGGAAGCTGTTCTTCTCGAGGAACCATCAGCCTGAATATCAAGCTCTTGTTCGTTGAGCCCGATCTTCTCCGGTACATTCTGATTCATGAATTGTGTCACGTCCGGCAGATGAACCATTCGCCACGATTTTGGAAACTCGTCTCGGTCTATTATGCACCGTACAAAGAAGCGCATCGACGGCTGAAAGCCGCTTGGAAAAATATGCCTCGTTGGGCCGCATAGCCACAGGACCGCTCGGACGCATCCGGCCCGCGAACAGCCACGCGGATGCCTATTCCTCAGACCGACCACCATTTTTTGGTGCGTTTAATGATTGCAGATGGGCGTACAAATCCGCGTAGTCTGACAACTCAAAGCCTTTGAGCAGGCCGGTCGGCATGAGCGACAACGGGGACATGTGACGCTCTTGAATCTGGTGCGCCTCAATCCGAATGGTTTGACCGGTTCCACTGCGAATCAGGAAGCCATCGACCGATTCATAAATGATGAGTCCGGAATAGGTGTGACCATCTTTTGTTTGCACAATCGTCGTTTGATATCGTACTGGCACATCGCGGCTGGGCGACAGAATCGCCGTGAACAGATCTTCTTTTGAAAATCGACGGGTCACTCCCGACAGATCCGGGCCCAGTGCTGTTCGAGTTCCGTGACATTGCTGACACGATTGCTTTCGATAGAGTGCGGCACCGCGATTTGCGTCACCCGCATTCCAGTCAACCTGCGTCAATGTCGTCTGTAGTCTTAACAGTTCGCCATCACTGTCACCCAGTTGAACGGCCATTTCGCGAGGCCATTTTTCTTGGCACCAAGCCATCCATTTGGCGATCGTCTCCGGTTGTGGGCGATGACCCGGCCGACCAGTCAGGAACGGGAATCGCTGTGCGTTGTTTCGTTCGAGCAACTCAACAACTTTCTCCCGTATCTCGAATTCTCGTTCGTCAGCACCGAGTCGACGCAATGATTTCAGGAGCATCACATTGTCGTCGGCATTGCGACTCGGACTGAGTTTTTCCAGAGCGAAAAGGCACGCCGACAACACTTCGGTCTGCGACCAATCGAGACCGGCTACGAATTTGCTCCGATCCCTTTCTTGCGGATCTCGACTGAGAATCACTAACACGCTACCACGGACGCTGAAGCGTTCCCATTGATGACGAATCAACTCTCGATGAGCTGGAACTTCCGATTCGGCCAATGCGAAGACAACTTCATTAGTCCACGCATATTCGCCGTCAGCGGTAATCTGCTTGACGAAAGCCAAACGGGCGTTGGCGAGCAACTGCGGTGGCATTTGATTCAGAAACAACGTGTGGCCTGGTCGACCGAATGCAGGATGACTGACGAGCGCAGCGGCCAAAAAATCGTCACTGAGGGCCAGTCTGACCCAACATTCCATCACGCGGTCACTCCAACTCGCGTCCTGCGGCAACTTCCCAGCGGCGAGCTTATCTTCCAGATTAACCAGCGCGCTGACCAACAGATCCTTTTGGCGGACTGAGTGCCGCATTGGGAAACGGCACAGGGCGATCAAATGGTGCAGGTCCTCGATGGGGTCTGAGTCTTGTGTTAACTTTTCAACAACGGAATCGACGAGTTTGCTGCTGTAGGAAGTCAGCATTGCCAATACACGAATCAACTCACGATCCAGCGGCGCATGACCCGTAGGATAAATTTCTCCGAGTTGAACTCGGAGCGGATCCAAGTCTCGCTCGAACGGATCAAGGTCGATTCGGCTCGCATAACCATCGAAAACCGGCGGATGATTCTCGTTGGGCCCGACATCACCCAAGGTGATCTGTAACAGTCGCACAGCATCCAGTTTCAGGTCCGCGGAATGCGTTTTATTTTTGAGGATGGCAACGACAAGCGACGGAACAAAGCTTTTCATGCGAGCGGCAATGTCTGTCGTGCGAGTCACCCAACCAAACGCATAGCTCACCACCGCGCGCACACCATTTTTGGCCGAAACCAGAGAGACTGGTGCAATGTACTTTTCGTCGAGACGACTGACGATGGCAGCGGCCAGAGCCCGGCTGTAACGGTCGGCACCGCCTAGAATCTGTGCTAGGCCGGGCAACAAGGGCGTCCAGTCCAGACTCCTCTCGAAATCACTAAGACACATTTCCAGCGTACAACGACGAACTTGGGGATCCTTATCGTTGAGATATCGCTGTAACATGTCGACATCCCGTCTTCCCGCGGAGGCACGACCGTAAGCCCAGATCGCTCTGGCTCGTACCTCATGACAAGAACTGTCACCCAGTCGATGCAACAGGGCGGCATCCATTCCGCCAAACAACTCCGTCAACACCTCGATGGCCCGCAGACGGTTGGCGACGGGGAGTTGTTCGTCCAGCGACGCCTGCTCGAATGGTTGTGATCCCAGTTTCCTCGCCTGCGGGACCCATCGTGATCGGGACCAGCTACTGAGTGGCTGTGGCGCATCCAGAACCGCTGAAAGCCCCTCCTCGAGACGCCGATTCGGCACCGTCACCGTCTCTGAATCTTGTCGGACTTGGGGAGCGTAGCGAACCCGATAAACACCGCCGCGAGTGCCGCGTCCGCCGATGCTCACAAAGAGGGAACCGTCTGGACCCACATCGATGTCCGTAGGTGCAAACCCGTTCTGTCCTGTACCGCTCATGAACAATTCTGGCTCTGTTGACCAAGTCTCCCCCTGAGAACTCAAGGGGAGTGCATGGATTCGACCGTACGTCCAATCGAGAACAAACAAGGAGTCATGGTATTTGCTTGGAAATTGTTGATGACGATAACAGACAACCCCAGACGGCGAACCTCGCCCCAAAGGCGCAACGATCGGCGGCATGTCGAATGCTCCGTCAGGACGAATCCAACTCTTGCTGACCCATCCGTGATCGGCTCCGATCATCGAATGAAAGACGCGAGTGGGTCGATACCACGGAAGCGAGACCTCGCGTTCCTCATCACTGTCGTACGTAAACAAATCCCCCTGTCCATTGAAGGCGAAATCGTAGGCATTTCGCAGGCCATGAGACAAAATTTCGCCGCCAGAGAGATCTGGTTTCAAACGAAAAATCACTCCGGCACGCGGCTGTTGAATGGGCGAGGAGGGTAGTGTGGCATACTTCTCTGTAATGCCGGCTAAGTTTCCGGCAATGACATACCACCAACCATCGGGACCCTGCTGGATCGAATGAAGATCGTGCTCGCCTCCTGTCTTGGTCTTCAGAAAGACATCCGGAGGTCCATCGGCTTGATCGTTTTCGTCTTCGTCGCGATATCTCAACACGCCTGCATCGCCAATGCAGAGCAGGGAATTTCCGTGAAAAAACATTCCTTGAGCACCGTTCTGAGGTGACTCCGAAAAGAGCCTGGCCACGTCCGCTTTTCCGTCTCCATCTTGATCAATCAAGATTTTGACGTAACCAGGACCGGCAACAACGACACGCCCCCGCGAGTCGATCGTCATGGAGAAGATGTCATGAGCCAGATCGTCCCCGGCAAACTGGACAACTTCAAAATCGTCCGGAACACGCACGCCGAGTTCTTCCGCAGCCTGCAGGCCATTCGCATTCGTTAACAAGGTCAGGAATGCAATCAGCAAACATCTCCGTCTCGCTGTTAGACATCCTTGTGAGCTCAACATGAAACTTTCGCTCATGAAAAATTGCGGGTGAAAGACTCCGTTGCAAAGCTTTAATCGACCATTAGCTTCACGAGCGGCAAGGGCCTCATCCTGCCAAGTCGCTGGCGAAGTCGCTGGCGAAGTCGCTGGCCCCAGCGGTTGGTCAAAACGCCGTTATTATTGGCGATCTTACTTCTTAGCGGTCTTCTGATCTATGGACTGCTCATCGACGATGTGAATTTTGCCACCACAAAACCGGCAAGCGACTTTGACACCAACGTATTTCCGAGCAAATCGTAAATCCCGTTCACAATGCGGACACTTCGAATACACGGAACTCTCTTTGACGTGTGGGCTTGTTGGGTCCAAACGGAAGTCCGTGCCGCAAAACTTGCATTCGACCCGCTCGCCGAAATATTTACGATTGATCTTCAGTTCCTGGACACATTTTGGGCAGTCGACGAAAACGCCTGTCGGTACGATTTCAATCATCGAATCAAGCTCCTCAAGGGGAATGAAGATAGCAACCTCCACGCTGTCCCATTCGAGATCCGTGTTCAGCAATTTGCGACAGTTTCGGCAATGAATCATCGCTGGCGGCATGTCATCGCCACAATCCGGGCAGGGCCCCCCGATCCATGTCGTCATGGAAGACTTTCTGAAAATCTGGAAAAGAATTGCAGGAGCAGAAGGCGTCTACTAACCCGTTGGGGGTCGCGTGGAGACAATGACCGCCCCATTTGGATTTGATGCCCGAACGATGAAACCTTTGTTATTTCTATCTCTTGTGAGCGTTTGTATCCGACTAGAGAAACACCGATTCGGCATCTATTGCCTTCAATGACCGGCCTGAGGTTCAGAGCGGATCTGTGCCACAAAAAGACGACGTCGAGGAAATATCACCAAGCTCGTTGTGAGAAGACTGACTCTTTTATTCAATCACTGTTGCATCGATCAAAGTGCGAGACACCCAATCAATTTTTTCTCCGTCACGCCCGGGCGTGCTTCATTTTTTCGACGTACTGACTCGCTAGATCGCGAATACGCTCGAAGTCCCCGCGTTCGACGGCTTCTTTTTCCACGAGTTGACTACCGAGTCCGACAGCACATGCCCCAGCTTTGACAAAATCTTTCAGCGTCTCCAAATTGACACCGCCGGTTGGCATCAGCCGAACTTGCGGCAACGGCCCCTTGAGAGCTTTGAGGTATGCCGGGCCACCAATATCCGCAGGGAACAATTTGACAATGTCGGCACCAGCCTCCCATGCTGTCAGGACTTCCGTAGGCGAATAGGCGCCCGGCATGATCGCCTTGTCGTAACGAAGTGCCAACTTGATCACCTCTAAGTTGACCGTCGGTGAAACAAGAAATTCCGCACCCGCCAGAATTGCCGTTCGAGCCGTCTCGGGGTCCAGAACTGTTCCCGCACCGACCAACACTTTTCCTCCTAGCTCTTTCTTCAAAGCCGTAATTACCTCAACGACACCCGGTGTCGTGAAGGTGACTTCGATGATGTCGATCCCCCCAGCACTCAATGCTCGTGCCACATTGACGAGTTGTTCACTTGAACTGGCTCGAATAATGGCCACCAATCCGCGATCTAGAACCCGTTGCAGGCTTTCGTGACGACTCATGGGACACAAATTTCCTTGTCCTATTATTGTTATTAAAGATCACGCACGTGCCGAGAACTTCTCGGCATATTCCAGTACCCATTGATCAATCAGATCACGGAATCCGTTGATCTCGAGTTGCGTCAATTGATGATAATGAGTCCTGCTCAGGACTTCTTTATTCCATATCGTACCGCGGGCAATTAATTCGACAATTCGGCCTGATGTCAAAGGGGGAACGAGCATCTCCAATTGACTGTAATACTTGTTCAGCGGTTTGCCATCTCGAGGTGCCAAATCGTTGCGAGAAATTCGTGCCCCCCAACCCTCAACGCCAACGATTGATTCGAAATCGAAACCCGGAAAATGCTCGACGAGTTTTTTCAGACAGGATTCAATGTTCTCTGAAAGTTCCAGCCTTGCCTTGGAGTGCAGGTTCTTGCATTCTTCCTCGGTCATGGCAAGTTCTGCGCGTTCGCGTTCCGCAAAAGAACGTTGTTGCTGGCCTCTCTCAATCGCTCGTTCAAGTCGCTGGTCAAAATTCATGTGCGCGTCCGTTGTACGGTTCATCGGCAGACTGTATGCCAGATGCGAAATCGTCACGTCACGGGCGAGTGATCGCTTCGAATTCAACCGAAGACATCGGCCGGAAGATTCTAGGGCGACTGCGGCCGGCAAGCAATCGCAGCGGGCGTCCGCCGCCTGTAATCCCTACAAGCATCAGCCGCCGTAATTGCAAAACCAGTGAACAATTCGGATCCTCAAAAAAGGGACGGCGGCTGGTGATGCCCGCCCGTGATCCGCCCAAAATTTGCAAAATCGTATTTACAGAAGAGAACTCTTGAAAGCGGCAGCCTATTTTGGCATGAAGACTGCTCGAGTGACTCATTCAGGGACTCACGATTTACGTGCCTCTGGGTCATGCGGCTTGCTTGATTGGCTCCGACTTAAAATAATCATGCTGTGAATAGGTCTGAGCCCAATTGGAGAGTGCCGATCGTGGGCGTTGCAGGGAGACACTTCGAAATGCTTGCCGCTGTCTTGAAATGGAATGTCCTCCAAAAATTGGGAGAGACGTTCGCTCCCTGGCATTGGGCTCTTTTGCTCGTCATCCTCGGCGTCTCTTGCTGGTTTATCTTTCAATTGAGAGCATGGTTTCACGAAGATTCCGGTCGTGCCGAGGACAGCCTAGAATTGCTGAAACAGTTTGGCGAATTGCATCGCCGAGGTGGGTTAACCGAAGACGAGTACCGATTGATAAAGGGTCGGTTGGCCAGCAACCACGTCCAACAATTGCAAGAGTGTCAACACGCTCAAAGACAGGCTAAGACTGCCGTTGAGTTGCTTTCGAACGAGCAAGCCGTTGGATCCACAAACGAAAAAGATCTCGAATCAAGATCAAACGCCAAATGACCGAGGATGTCGTTGGCAATTGACAAGAAAACGAATCGCGAAGAAATCAAGGCTCTGGGAAGGGCCATGACGAAAGTTACGGCAGGAAGAGGACAGCGATAGGACTCCGCAGCACACTTTAATCGTCAAATTTTCATTGACAGAATGCCCAGAGGCAACGCTGAAGGAAAGCTAATGACCACGGGACGCGATTTCATTTCCGCCAGCAAACGCGGATCGACTGCAAAGAAAAATGCCAATTGTTCTTTTTGTCGCAAGAGTTACCGCGAAGTCGGTCCCCTTGTCGAAGGACCCGATGAGGTCTACATCTGCGGCGACTGCATTGAACTCTGCCAAAGCATACTCGACCAAGAGCGAAAGCGACGGGGAACGTCCACAAAGTTGTTCACCCGCGTTCCAACCCCTCGAGAGATCACCGAACACTTGAACCAATATGTGATCGGACAGGATCGCACGAAAAAAATTCTCTCTGTTGCCGTACATAATCACTATAAGCGGCTGATGGCCACGGCCGATGTCGAAAACGAAGTCGAAATTGAGAAATCAAACATCCTCCTAATCGGCCCCACAGGTTCTGGCAAAACCTTGATGGCGAGGACCCTCGCTCGCCTGCTACAGGTTCCCTTTGCCATCGGTGATGCGACCACGCTGACGGAGGCTGGATACGTCGGCGAGGATGTCGAAAATTTGCTGCTCAAGTTGTTGCACGCTGCGGATTTCGATGTCGAAGCCGCTCAACGCGGGATCATCTTCATCGACGAAATCGACAAAATCGGAAAGACATCGCAAAACGTCTCCATCACACGGGATGTCTCCGGCGAGGGAGTGCAACAGGCGCTACTCAAAATGTTGGAAGGGACCGTGGCCAATGTACCACCGCAGGGAGGACGTAAGCACCCTGAGCAGCAGTATATTCAACTGGACACAACCAACATTCTCTTTATTTGCGGCGGAACGTTTGTCGGCTTGGAAGACATCATCGCCAAGCGTATGGGCAAGCGGACGATTGGATTTGGAGCGGCCGAAGTGGAAGATCCGCTCAAGGCCCGCAGTGGCAAACTTCTGCCCCAAGCGTCCACCGATGATGTGATCGAATATGGCATGATTCCCGAGTTGGTGGGGCGACTTCCTGTTGTCAGTGCCTTGGCTCCTCTGGAAGAAGACGATCTCGCGAGGATACTTGTGGAGCCAAAGAATTCGCTGGTGAAGCAGTATCAGAAGTTCTTTCAGATGGAAAATGCGGAACTGGAATTCACTCCCGAAGCACTTCTCGAAATCGCAAAAATCGCCAAGTCGAAAGACACGGGAGCACGCGGTTTGAGATCGGTTGTTGAAGAATCGATGTTCGAAGTGATGTTCGAACTACCTGATTTGCAACCCGGCCAGAAATACGTGCTGACACCAGAAGTGATTCGCGGTGAAATGCGACTTCTGCCAAGAGACGGCTCGGCAGCAGCCTGAACGGCTGATTCCGTACGAAAGACTCACCAGGCTGACCCAATGATGGGTTGGCCTGTTTGTTTAATGGGCGACATCGGATGTGGACCCGTTGTTTCAACTGCGGCTGAGGACACCTCCCACAATCTCGGGAACAGCATTCCAAAACAAACGCGGAATTTTTCTTGAGAAATTCACTGAATGATCGCTCTGTTTCTCTCGTTTTCTGTCCGGATCCAGAACGCCTTCGCTGCGATCGTGCACACGCTACTTTTCAGATTCGGGTCTGTCCACGAGTGGCCAATCGGCCCGTCAATTCAGTATTTTAACAACGACACCCGTCCGATCATCGCAGATCACGGAACCGTCGGCGAATTTGTTCACATCTACCACAGTCAGCCGATCTCATTCGCCTGATTCGGAAGGTCCCCCAGGGACCCTGAGTGGCCTCCTACGCGGCTCCATCGGGGCGTGATGCTTCATCGCCGCTCGGTTATTGGAACAGCCCGGCAAACAGTCCGATGAGTTCTCCAGGGTAGACGCTCGATTCGTTGCCGGCCCACGTTGTGCGGAGGAGATCGACAGACAGGATCGCAGCGAGGCTCATGACGAGTGTTGAGGCCATCAGCCCCAAGACGAGTCCCGTTCCCCATTCCGCTTGGTGAGGCGCAAGCATCCGGTCTTGGCGACTGCCGAAGCCGATCTGACTGACACCGGCAACGCCGGTGTCATGGAATTCGTCGCCGTCCGAATCGAAAGCATCCAGTTCGTCCAGTTCGTCATCTTCTCCGAGAATCTCGTCGCTCACTTCCAATTCATCGTCGTCGTCAAGATCGAGACCCGAATGACCGGATTGGGGAGGTCTCGACTTCCCAGATCCGGTGGGTCTCGAGTCATCGAAATCATCCTCGAACATCACCACGGCCTCTTGACCGCGTTTTCCAGCCGTATCCGACTCATCGTCCGCGAAGAGTGACAGTTCTTGGTCGGTACTGTTCGGTGAGTCCTCAACCTGCTTGAGTAGCAACGGTGCCGTGGCATCCAAGTCATCAACAGGCTCCTGTGTTTGGCTGCTGCGTCCCGGCAGTGTCCGCTGAAGGCTGCTGTTGCCAGCGCTCAGCTGGATACCGCTGTCGTCAGCGCTCAGTTGGATACCGCTGTCGTCGCCCTCAAGCAGAATTCCACTGTCCGCCGGTGGGCGGAGTTGGATTCCGCTGTCCGCGCCTAATCGGAAGCCCCGTTCACCGGACAGAACAACGCTCGACCCCGACGTGAGGCTCGGCAGAGAATTCGAATCGACGTCAGTCCCATTCAGATCCTCTATCACCGCACCACGGGTGTCGCCCTGCTGATCGACCAGCGGAGCCAACAAGGCCAGATGACTGTCACTCGCCATCCCCGTATGGTCGTCACTCCGACGGCGGCTGACCAGTAAAACGTCACTGTCGCTGTCGGCCAATGGAGCCAAGCGAACATCGCTGTCGGAGTGTGGTTGGCCGAGGAGTCGGACATCACTGTCCGACTCCTCAAGCCCTCGTTTGAAATCCGATCCTAGGGGGCTGACGAGCCGAACATCGCTGTCAGAATCGGAACCGGAGAACACCGGATCCACCCGCTGGACATCGTGATCGTTGGGGGACTTCGATCGTGGAGACGAATCACCCACCAACCGGACATCACTGTCCGATCGGGCGGGGTCCAACACCGGCATTTGATCGCTGCTTCCCGTCAATCGAGTTGTGAGGCCGGAATCGAGGACGAGCCGAACGTCGCTGTCCGTGGTGTGCTTCGGCACTTTGTGGATCACCGTGGCCTGCTGACCCCGTGGGTCGTCGTCATCCACAGCCGTCTCAGAACTGCTGAATGTCTGGAGGGCCGGATCACCGATTATCCGTTCTCCCAAATCATCGTCCGTCATCAGGATCAGTTCAGGATCAGAGTCGGGATAACGACGACGAGCGAATTCTGCGACGTCATCCGACTTGAATTTCCAAGAACCGCGATCCGCGAACCCACGGATCGCACCCTGCTCACGCAAACGGATCAACTCGTCATTCTTGAGCCTCAACAATGCGGCGGCTTCCTCAAGACTTAAATATTTTTTGCCCGCCGCCATGATGACTACCCTCCACAATGATAACGACAACTCGACTAGGGAAACCGAACTCCCAGGAAAGAATCGGCTGAGGATCGCGTTCGTCCCGAAATCAGACTGCCGGACACCCCTCCGCTGCTACGGATCACGACAGCCACCGACCGGCCTCCAATCCCACCGTCCACACAATCGCATCTCTCATTTGTCATCGGCGGTTGGACGACGTCAATCCTGTAGACATCAGGCCAACGCTCTCACCCCAATCGTGAAACCCAACGTTGGCTGGCACGACCGTCACTGTCATCGCAACTTCGACAGAAAACGTTGTTTCGACTGCTCTTTCCGCTCGCGACACAGACACATTGTGTCGAATCACATCGCTCACCTATTCCGAATATCCCCCTCGATCGGAAATCTCCACGGATCTCTGAGAGCGGCACCGTCCAACGCCGTTGTCTGTGGTTTACCTTCGAGACCACCATCACCAGGGGGAGGCCACAGTCTTGACCACCGGAGGGGAACACCGACTCACGGACAACACCTGAAAACACGTGATCTTGTTACCCTGAGCCGCTCACGCCAGAAATCTTACGAATCCCGTTTCGCTCTCCGCAAGACCACTCAGCACAATCCCTTGCCGAAAAAACAACGGGATTGTC